>SXGQ01607672.1_pt1 | contig 47467 bp, 50 predicted proteins | sample 3178371 | NCBI WGS metagenome assembly SXGQ01 (sample SAMN11356859, study PRJNA531348) | freshwater metagenome | isolation source: freshwater sample F1-20 | place: China: Fuxian Lake, Yuxi | collected 2017-12-25 | reverse complement strand
TTGAACGATTAAAACATTCATTCCATAAGTTTGGTCCTATCATTTGGTAATTACACATCTCATTCTTCTTTACTTTTACTAATATTCCCTTCGCTTCTTCATACAATACTCTTTGAAATGCATTTTTAGGGGATGCAAACAATAATCCAGTAGGTATTGTATTCGAATATGTATAATAGTAGAAATCTATATTTGAATGAAACAAATGATCTGGTATAGGTTTTATAAACAATATATCCATATCAAACCACATACCACCATGTTCATACAATTTCGCAATTCTCGTAAAATCTGCTTTATAAATTATTGAAATATCATTCTCTATATTATATTCTTCTTTGAAGTCTATTTCTGACATTTTTATTCTATTTGTATCTATGTTCTTCAATGATTCCAATGTTACCTTATTGCGTATCTCTACAGAGTGTTCTCCTGAGCACCATTGAACCAGTTTTGACCCACCTATCTTCGATGTATATATTATTATATTTGTATCGGGATTATATTTTAATAATGAATATATTGTGTAATAGTGCATTATCGATAATTGATCTCCTTCCCAATACGTGAAAAATATTTTCGGTATTGACATTATCTTTTATAAATGTATAATTATTTCTCCGTTAATTTACGAACACTGTTCCTTCTTTTAATCCCTCATTACTTACAGAATGGCCGTGTTTAACGATTCTACTAAAACTCCCCTTGTAAAAGCTGGCTATGGTACACGTAAAAAAGCTAAAAATACCATTCGTCGCCTTCGGTCTGTTAGCAGAAATAAAGCCCGACAAGTCGCTAGAACTATGTATTATCGTGCCAAATTACATAAATTTCAAACGCCTGGTATGAAAGATGCCATGAAAGTCTATGCACAGTTCTTAGAAAAGTCTAGAGATCTCTAAGAACATACGTATTACCATCATATATCCATTCTCTTGAACGCTTTGACCACTGTGCAACACCATCCCAAACTGTGTCAGAGGATTGATATAATTTATAATGAAACTTAAATCGTTTGATATCGTATTCTTGCGATCTTACTATAGTATATATGATTTCTTCTTGACCTATGCTACTGATTAAACAGTTCTTATGAGCCCATACGCTCTTCATGACATTATATGAGCCATACATGAGATTGTCTGAATATCTTTTATCAGATTCTTTGACTATGTAACAGGCATTTTCTGTTAAACTGTCAGGGATTTCAAGATTTACTATTTCTGTATCGAGTCTTATACGAATAACACAGTCCATATCTACATGAACTTTATCTAACATGTAATTCATAGAATAAAACAATCTATACATGTTGGATAGTCTTGGAATGATAGGAAAAACGAAATCACTCTCTTTGATATGATCAATGAAATAAGACTGTATTTTTATACTATCGCAATACTCCTGTAATTCTGTGTAAAAGGAATTCTTATATGCTAATAGCATAAAAGTAAATTGATGTTGTGGATACGTGGTGGTAAAATATTTGATATTTGATTCGATATTATCTCTAACGCGTTCAAATGATGGACGACATACACCTACAATAGTTACACATATCTTCATTATATGTGTAAGCATTGTTTCTTTTATACCTAGTATAATTTCTGCCCTTTGTATTAGAATGTTCCTGCGTTTAATCCTAGGAATATTATCTATGGTTGGTAATCAGGCACAAACTGTTGGTTCTACAGGATGTACAACAGCTGTCTGCGTATTTGCGAATCGCTATCTCCGATTTGGCACAGGTGTAGAGAATTCTGTAAACGCGAAAGGTCTGTTTCAACAGCCGTGGTATTTCTCAGAAATAAACAATGTTTGGTATAAACTCACGTTTTCGAACTATCCACTTGATACAGCGATTGGAATGGGTTCTGGAAGTGCACATTGGTCTGGCACAACAGTATATGATATTTATTCTGTGCCAACAGAACTTCCTGTTACAGATTATTCAAGTTTCGTAGTTACATCTACAGATTCTGCGAACACAGTTGGATATGGAACAATTATTGCAAACAGAACGCTTACTATAGGATCAACATACTTCATTTTACAGAACATTTTCTCTTTGGGGCAGAATGATAAGTTCGTTAAAATCGTTACAAGTGTTATAAATACTTCACCGAATACTTTACAGAATTTAATTATATGGACAGGAACACGTGATGATTTTGTAGGAAACACGGATGTAAATTCTAAAACAAGAGGAAATCTTAATACAGGTTCTTTTGTTCCTATTACAGCGATTGGCCAATCATCACGTGCCATTATGATCTCAAATACAAATGAGGGTGTTCTTTTCTACTCAGAAACTGCTGGTGTAATGACTTCATTCTCAATGTGCTGTTCCTTTGCTAACGCGTATAATACAAACCCTAATACTCAGACAATCGCAACTACGTCACCTACTGATGGTTCATATGCGGCTGTTCTGCCTGTTGGAAACGTAGGCACAGGAGTAAGGGCGAGTATCACTTGGTTCTATGCCGCTGGAACAATATCCTCACTTTCTTCTGTTGCACAAAGTGTTGCTGCTGCCCAAGTCGCAGATACTGGGGGGTCCGTTTCTACTGTAACCTCTGCTCCTTCTGCTGTTCCATCTCTTATTGCTACGATGTCTAATTTTCCAAGTGAATCACCCCTTAGTTTAAGATCTTTTGCTTCTGTAATTTCACAGAATGCAACGCGTTCTTCTCTAGGCACAAGGTCTTCTGTGTTCTCAGTATCTCCTTTGGGGTCATGGTCTTCTGTAGCTTCTGGTTCTTCTGTAGCGTCTGGAACTTCTGCATTCTCGCGTTCTTCTGTAGCTTCTAGATCTTCTGTAGCGTCAGCTTCTTCTGTAGCCTCTGGATCTTCTGTAGCTTCATGGTCTTCTTTACCTTCAGATTCTTCTCTAGCTTCATGGTCTTCTGTACCTTCTGGAACTTCTTTAGCTTCTGGTTCTTCTGCCTTCTCGCGTTCTTCTATAGCTTCAGCCTCTTCTGTAGCTTCTAGATCTTCTGTAGCTTCTAGATCTTCTGTAGCTTCTGGTTCTTCTGTAGCTTCTGGAACTTCTGCATTCTCTCGTTCTTCTGTGGCTTCAGGATCTTCTGTATTCTCAGTATCCCCCTTGGTTTCATGGTCTTCTATGGCATCAATATCTTCTGCTATTTCACAGAATGCAACTCTCTCACCTATATCTACAGAAAAATCTACAGAATCATCTACAGAATCATCTACAGAAACTTCCACAGCCTCAACCACACCAACTCCAACTCCTACACCTTCGTCAACATCTTCATTTCCTATACGTGTAATTCTGGTCCCTCTAAATGATACAGACCACATAACATCTGTCACAGTAGTAACAAATTCTCAAGAATCTCTATCAACCTCCTTATACGTCCTTGTCTCTGTAAATATACTATTGGCACTTGGATGTGTATGCTGTTCTTTATCAGGACTCTGCTTAATACGTAAATTATACAAGAATAAGCAAGAAAAAGAAAGCAAAATACTACATCTTCGAAATATTCACTTATAGGATATATAAACAGAAAGATTATATAAATGACAATGAAGCCTCTTAACTTCTTTATCATTTATCACGATAAGGTATTCAAAGACAATACAGCAGGTTTTACTGAAAAAGAACTAGAGATATTCACATGGGTTGCTGTAAACGAGAAAGTTCCTAAAGAGTTCCCTGATTGGATGCCCAATATTATAAAGGAGTATGAAATGAAGATCCATAATCCCCTGTATCAAATGACAAACTTCTATCAGAATAGTGCCTTCTTTCACCTATACTGGAACAAAGAGTTGATTAATTCAAAGTATATTGGGTTTGGGCAATATGATATGTCATTCAATGCGGATGAAATGAGAACGATTCTTAAAGCAATCGAAAATGATACAGCTGATAAGATTATCCCTGTTTTCACATTTCCATTTGAGGGTTTGTGTAATAGGGAAGAAATGCCTATTTGGAAAGAATTATTTGTTAACCCATATAATGATTATTATGGGACATCTCACGAGCTAAAGTCTGTAGAAGGTTTGCCTCTATGCCTTTTACACACTTTTATTATGCCCACTTGGTTTTTTCTACATATGATGCCGTTTGTGGAAAGCCTTGTTCCAAGAATTCTTAAATTTCTGAACTGGGATACACGCCACCTTGCTGGAACACTTGAGCGAGTCTTTGCACTTTGTATCTCTTTTGGAATGATTGAAGGAAAGTTTAGGCAACTTCTGCGGTTGAAAGGGGTTTCTCACGCGGATTCTCAGCGTTCTCCTGATGAGTTACGAGGGATTAAATAGATTGTTTATTAAAAGAGTTAGTTCATATTTATCTATTTTTCCAGAATTTACCTTTAATAAATTCTGGAGATCTTCTGTTAAGACTAAGAGATCTCCTACGAGGTCTGGTGTCTTATAATAGACCTGTTTCAGAATAAAGTCATATGCCATCTTTTTTGAGATGAGTCCATTCTTCGTCAGATATTCTTTTCCACATGCTTCAGCAAATTCTGGCGTTGGCTTCAAAAGCTCGGATGATAGTAGATAATCACTGTCTGGAATATGGTACATTGTATTAAGTATTTTTAGAAATTCAGAGGTGTTCTTTTCTTTTAGCCATACAGGATATATCTTCTTTTCTTTGATTGATTTATATAGAAGTTCATAGAAAGATTGATCTTTTTCTAGTGTGGGCTGGAATCCAGACTTATACAAAAAGAAGATAAAATTCTTCATTTGGTCCGTTGAATTTATAATAATTTTTACTTCTGCCATCTATATTGTATTGTATTTTTGAGTTTATGCCTTAGTCATACTTATGAAAATCACAAGCAATCACCATTTTTTTCCCATCCTTCACCCATTGCCATACCATTTCAACATTACTTCCTAATTTTTTTGCTAGTTTCTTAGAAGCGAGTGCCATTTTTTTGGCAGTATATTCATCGTTCACATATGTTGTAAACAATAACATTTCTATAATAAGCAGAGAAAAAAATAGAATTTTTCATTAGAACTTTATCATATTTTTACTGTTAATACTACGCCTTGTGTGAAAGGAGCCAGGCACCAATGACTGCCTCAAGATAGTTCATTGAAAGGCCGACACGCTTCGAGAGCTTCTTTGCCGTCTGAAACGTCCATCGGTAATCAGCCGTATCAACAGTTGCACCCTCATCCTTAGCCTCTGCCTCAAATGCGGGAAACCAGGTGTCATACTCCTTGAAGAGGAAAGCATTGAACTGTGCCTTACCCAGGGCATCCTCAGCATACGTGGGATCATTATCGGTTGCGAAAGTTGCTGGGCTGGGCTCTGAATCGTTTGTGGCAGACTTCTCGTATACCTTTCGCAGATCATACGCCACAGAGGCCTGAGTATGAGGACAGTTCTTCATAATAGTGAAGAAACGATTTGCCTGTGAATTTGACCAATGATATACATTATTATAGTTCTTATACATGCTCAGAGCACTAGAAGTAAACTTCTGGAACTGCTGAGGGTAATCATTCGCAGCCGCCGTGCGAGAAGTCTTGTGTGCTACGAGCTGGGAACGGGTCTTTGAAGCGAAGGACATTTGGACTCATTTCCCAGGCGAACAAAAAAATCAATTTTTTATTTGTTTTTTTCGTCCGATTTTTTTGATACATTTTTTGGTTGATTGTTATGAATCCCCTCTATGATACGCGAGGCCCTCTTGCTGTTCTTTCCGTACATCTCAAACGTCTTCTTCGCCTTATCGCTCTTTTTGTTTCTTTGGTAATCCATTTGGTCTAGACTTCATTTAACTGACGAAACAGAATTCAATTTTTACCGTGAAGTGCCGGTCCTAAGGGAAGGCACTTCACTCTGATGGCTAGAGCGATAAGTTAATAACTTCCAATGTAATAAGCCGACAAAGTCGGCTTATACATAGTAGTTATTAACTTAAGCACTAGACGTTACCGATTTATATTTCGGATCATGTTATAAATCTTATTCTTATCATATGGTTCCTTTGCGATCAGTATGTGTTCTGTATCTGGCCAGTTGTAGATAGACGGTTCTTGCCAACAGACACGAAGGGTTTCTCCTGCAAGAAGTGCTTGAAGCCTTTCTATTGCAGCATAACGAAGCATAACGTGCCATCTAGATTTCGGATCATTACGCAAGGCCTCTTGTGGAATTGCTCTTGTGTACGCTTCATTCGCACGAAGATTCTTGGCCGTGAAAGTGAGTTCGCCATTCACGTAATATGAGACGCTGTATGTTGGATTCATGGTGACCTTTCAGCATATGGGGCACATGTTTCAATTTTTAGGAGGTACAGTTAAATACCGAATCCTAAGGGAAAGAAACTCCCCTCCTAGGGGAGTTCCTTCAACTTGGATACTTAACAGCAATCACTAAAATCTATAATTTAAGAACCCTTGGGGGTTCTTAAATTATAGATTTGACGGTAGCAAAAAAGGGCTTAGCCTTGTATAGATTTTACGGGAGCAACGGAATGTCTCGCACAAAAGGCACACCCTCAATGATTTTCAATAATGACTGGCAAAGAGGGGGCAGAGTCTTTTTCATATGACGAGTTGTTCCCTCGTATTCGTTTTCTTGAAGGAACCTTTTTGTATTTTCTATGATTGCCTTACGAACTGCTAATTTATATTTGAATATTGTGATATCTTCTTTCAGAAGATACCTGAACATCTTGAGGATGTGACGATTGCGTTTGCCAATCTCATTAAACCCCATGGCTTGAATTGACCTGAGGAACTTTAATAATTTACGCACAGAGATGTTAATTTGTATACGCAGGATCTTATCTTCATCTAATTTCTTGGAAATGCGGTCTTGAGGTGGGAGCATAGAATTTGCTACGACTCTTGATGAGTAATCCAGGTTTGGAAAGATGACATGGTGTATCACTTCTAGGGGGAGGTTGTCAAAGAGGTGCATTGCATAAAGGGAGACTGATTTCCTCAGGGCTGTAGGTTTCAATTTTTTTAAGCTGATCAACTCACTAAAAAATGAATCTTGTGTCGAGTGGGTGAATAAGTCCCCTAGAATGCCAAGCAAATTTGACAAGCTTCCACTAGACGTCATTAAATACGAGATTCTCCCCTTCGTGGCAAATGATTACTTTGCACGAATGGGGATCAACAGAATGTTACAGCCAGTAGAAAGAATTTCCACACCTTTGAGGAAGAATGCCGTGGCTGAATTGGATATGTCCTTCACCATGATGAGCTATAAGAAGAAGGGGCTTGGTAAAGAAATACATGATTATACCCCTTCCAAAATGGCAGAAAAACTACTATCTATATTTGATTTCAGTATAAACAACACTCATTTCATCAAATACCACAAAAACTATCATGATACAATGAAAAAGAAGGCAGAAACTTACGCGAATCCAACCTTCATTGAGTATGAGTTGATAGATGAAAGGGCACCTTTGATCCTAAAGGCCACTCAGATGCTAGAGGTTTTAGCAAAGAATCCTCATATCTGCTGCATTACTCCCTCTTACCTAAATGCCAGGTGGAGCCCAATTGACGGGGCCACCCCTTGTATCATTGATAATTCGGAACTTCTTGACAAAATCAGGCGTTCAAAACCTCACTGGCGTGAGATAGAAATCAAGAGGGGGCGAACACGTCGGCGTAACGATGTAGATGAGGAATATGAGAACTATCTTTATGTAAGGGAATACGGCTACTTTGACAGTAATGACACATGGATCAAGATTTCACCCTTCTGACATGAGCCAGAATGACTATTAAAATTTATAAGCTTTAGCATTTTTTATAGTCTAAAATCGCAACCTATATTATATGAAAACGAGAAGGGTGAAAAATAAAAGAAATAAAAAATCTAGGACTTTAAAAGGTGGTATGATAAGACTATTGACAGGTATGGCTGCATTAGGTGCACAGGGAGTAAATGGGAGAAATCGTCCCGAGGGTCAACCTTCATACGCGAGGAACTATCCTACCGCTTTAGTTGCCTCACCAATGAATGCTCTTCTTACTCCTCTTATCAACGCTCCTCTCATGAACGCGAAAGACATATCTGGTAAAGTTGTATCTTATGAAAATGCTCTACGCAGAATTGCTGATTGGGATGCTCAGGTAGAAGTGGCATCATCAACCCCAAGCATGGATTCAGATGATATATGCTCTGTAGCGGGTGGAGGGTCGCCTCTCTGTTCTGGTAGTATTCCTCGCAGTCTAATGCCACAGATAAAAAGAGTGAATAGATCTGCGTTCTTTAACTTCTTAAAGAGCTGGACTGGTGACGACAACATAGTACATGATGAAGAGATAAGCATTGAAGCATTAAAACCATCACAGAGAGAACTGATGCAACCCCTTATGACAAAGCAGATCAACCGAGCAGCCAAGAACGGCACGACACCTCCTACTATAATCGTAACACATGACCCTGTTACAGGAGAATACACTTTATATGATGGCCACCACAGGTGGGGAGCACAGTACCAACAGTACTTGGCGAGTGGAAAGACTACTGGTGGAACAATCAAGACGACCGTGATTGAAATGCCTATAGGTGAAGCACTTAGACTTTCTGCTGCCTTTGGAGCCCCTCATGCTGTTAGCGAGTAGAGCATATAAAAAAAGAAAAAAGCTTCTTTCTTTTTTTCTTTTTTGTCTTTGTTTTTTTCTTTTTTGTGTTTGTTTTTGTCTTATACATTTATCGTTTGTGAGCTACTTTACTCAAAGTCACTCATATCCGCCACCGTCACAGACGGAGTCTTTGCAGCAATCTTTGCGAGCTTCTCTGCCTCCTTCGCGGCAGCCTTTATCGCCTTCTCAGCCTCCTTGGCAGAAGCCTTCGCGATCTTCTCCGCTACGCTGGCCTCCTTTGAAGCTTTCTTCGCGGCGGCTGCTACGAGCTTCTCTGCCTCCTTGGCCTCCTTGGCCTCCTTGGCCTTCTTCTTAGGATTCTCCACGGCAGACTCAGAGATCACTGAAGCACCACTTGAGGGAGATGCTACAGAAGCGTCATCCTGATCAGCCTTCCACGCGTCCGTCCATGTGACGTACTCCTCAGGGTTCTCTGCACGGATGCCCTTGATGATGACGAGCTTGTCAGACTCCTTGGTAAGACCATCAAACACCTCAGGACGCGTCTCCTTGATGTGCTTCACGTAGGCCACCCATGCGAGAGTGCCAAGCGGGGCCTTCTTCTTCGGCTTCTCCACGGCCTTCGTGTCGTTAAGACACTTGGCGAGAGCATCAATGAGGGTGACCTTCTCCTCACTGCTGAGCGAGATCATCAGCGTGGCGATTTGCTGAATCGCGGACATCTTGTGATGTGCTTTAAAGCGTGGTGTGTGTGGTGTGTGGTGGTGTGGGTGTTGGTGGGGACTTGTGTGACCTTAGTCAGGTGGTGTTGTGGAAATTCAATTTTTATTTTGCCGTTGAAGATGGGCTAATGACCGATGTGCCTTTGAGGGTCTTTGAGGGTCTTTGAGAGCCTCTGAGGGTCTTTGAGAGCCATAAAAAAAATGTTTTTTTCTTTGTTTTTTTATTTTTTTATTTTTTTATTTTCTTCGTTTTTTGTTTTTTGGGGGGCGCGCGCGTGTTTATAGGTGTTTTGTGATGATCTCACTTAGAGCTCTTCGTCAGAGCCAAAGGCCTTCGTGAAGCGGATGGGCTCATCGTCATTGCCAGGCTGGAAGTAGCCGATCCAGTCGCCGCAGCCATCGGCGAAGCTCTGGCCATCGATGACCTCCCAGAGACCGTTGTTCTCAGGGTGGTGCCAGTAAGACACGCCGTCAATCTCCTTCTTCGGCGTCTCCTCCTCAGCCTTCTTCGCCGTCTTCACGGGCTTCTTCGCGGGCTTCTCAGCCTTTGCAGTCGCCTTTGCCGACTTCTCGGCCTCCTTGGCGGCAGCCTTCGCCGTCTTCTCGGCCTCCTTCTCAGCCTCCTTCGCAGCCTTTGCAGCGGCCTTCTCGGCGGCCTTTGCCTGAACGACCTCCTTCGCAGACTTCTTCGCGGGCGTGGGTGCCACGGGCGTGGGTGCCACCTCAGCGACCTCGGACGTCACGGACGCAGAGTCCGACGCCGCGTCAGACATGGAAGAGTCGTCCTTGTGCTCGGCCTTCCACGCGTCCGTCCAGGTGACGTACTCCTCAGGGTTCTCTGCGCGGATACCCTTGATGATGACGAGCTTGTCAGACTCCTTGGTAAGACCCGTGAACGCCTCAGGACGCGTCTGCTTCATGTGCTTCACGTAGGCCGTCCAGGCGAGGGTGCCGAGGGCAGCCTTCTTCTTCGGCTTCTTCTCAGCGTCCGCCTTCTTACCCTTGGCCTTCGAGGTCTTAGGTGCGATCCCGCCCTCCTTGCGGATGGAGGAGACGAGGTCCTCGATGAGCGAAAGCTTCTGCTCAATGTTGAGGGTGGCGACGATGGGGGCGATTTGCTCCATGGAAGACATCTTCGTGTGTGTGTGTGTGCGTGTTGTAGTGTTGTAGATCTGAAGCGGGACTTGGATATTGTGGGAATTGTGGATTCAATTTTTATTGGAGATTGAAGATGCTTTTAAAGACTGTATCTTTGACTAAGACTAGGCTATATCAACTTTAATTAAAGATTGAAGACTAGACTACATATAGACTAAGACTACCCTTATGGGGTCTTATGGGGGTCTTATGGGGTCTTATGGGGGGTCTTATGGGGTCTTATGGGGTCTTGTGGGGGGTCTTATGAGGGGTCTTATGGGGGTCTTATGGGGTCTTATGGGGTCTTATGAACCTCTTCAATCTATGATAAAAATTGAAGCCGTTGGGCTACCATAAGACAAGTCCAACACTACTACAATGTCATCCAAAACCAAGAGCGGAAAGCCCCTTCAGGGCTCATCTTCATTAGACGCTGCCCCCGTGGCACTTGCGGAGGGTCTTGCCTCCTATCAACAGCACCCTGAGTTGTTCTCAGTCTACACGGTGCAAGAGGTCGTTGGTGTGCCAAAGAAGGGTGCCATCACTGACTTCATGCTGAAGACATCTTCGCCTGAGACACACACGCTGATTGACGTGATCGTCCCCAAGGTCTTCCTCTCAAAGAGCGACAAGCTGGTGGTCAGAGAGATGGGTGTAAAAGGTGCAAAGATCGCTGTTCGCCAGAGTAGGGCACAGCGAGAACGCCTTCTTAGCGTGAATGGCGTCTCCTGCCTCCGCTCAGTCATAGAGACCGACTATATCTTCGTGGCTCTTCTTCCGTAACGTTAAATACCGAAGTTAAGAACTCCCCCTCCTAAGGGAGGGGAGTTCCTTGAACTTCTGTACTTAACATTAATCACTAAAATCTTTAATTTAAGAACCCCCTAGGGTTCTTAAATTAAAGATTTGACGGTAGTAAAAAACAAAACAAAAAACAAAAGACCCTTTTTTTTGGTCTTTAATGATGGAAAAAAAATTGAATCGTGCCGCGGCTCTGTGAATCAGTCCCCCACCAAACTTACGAATACAAAATGCCTCGCATTAACTGGAACAACACGCCCTACAACTGGCCTCTTACCACCGTCATTGACGGCAAGGAGGTCAATCTTGACGCAAAGGAGCTCAACTCGCCTCAGCCTTGCTCGCATGGCGTCAAGTGCTCATACAAGAGCCCGTCTGGTGCCGTGTGTGCCTTCGTCCACCCTGGAGAAGAGGGTGTGGGTCGTCACTACTTCCCCGCACGCGTGACGGATGAGGAAGGCAAGAAGTTCTGGCAGCCACCGTGTGTTCGTCTTATCGGCACGAAGGAGAAGCCGTGTGGCTTCTATGAGCGTCGCCGCCTCGGCCTCACATGGCCTGAGTGGTGTGCGAAGAAGGGGATCCAAATCCCCAAGAAGACTTCGCAACCCGTGGCACCGCCTCAGCCTCAGCCTCAGCCCGTGGGCCCCGTGAGCCCCGTGGGTCCCGTGAGCCCTGTGGGCCCTATGGGGCCTATGGGCATGACGCCTGAGATGATGGCGTACTTGTACCAAATGGCTCACGCTCAGAAGCAGGCGAATGCATACGCCAAGCAGATGGAAGAGGCGAAGGCCATCCTTGCTCGCAATCACATGGGCAACATGCTCTTCGCAAAGGTGGTGTCATACCTTGATGGGCTGAAGGCTCTTAACGCGAGTGATTCCGAGTTCGTTTGGCCTGCAAACATCACGCCTGGAAAGATCACGGGCATGTTCCTTGAGGGCATGGAGCTCAATCACCTCCAGCATCTCATTGACCACACGCCTTCCTTTGAAGAGAAGGTCGGTGAGGCACTTGACATCCTCAACACCGTCTGGGAACGCGAGAATGCGATTCGCGCCTAAGCTGAAAAATCTATAAGACTCAAAAATAAAAAAACAAAAACAAAGACAAAAAAGACAAAAACAAAGACAAAAAACTTTTTTTATAGTCATAGACCCCCCCGAAAAAAATTGAATTCCGCCGCCTCACTTTTCGGAGGTCCCCCCCCCTCCCTTGCAAAGGCACAAAGGCACAATGCTACCCCTTTACGATGGCTTCGCCTACAAGTCGCACCAAGTCACTGGCATCAAATGGATGATCAACCGAGAGTCTAAGCCTGAATCAGGTGGCCTTCTTTGCGATGAGATGGGTCTGGGTAAGACGATTGAGATCCTAGGCCTCATGAAGAACACGGATCTCAAGCGTACCCTCTTACTTTGCCCCAAGGCCGTCATCAGTCAATGGGTGGAGAAGGCGATCGCCTCTGACTTCAATGTCATGGAGCTCGTCAATGGTGAGTGGAGCCTGTCTTCAGACAAGGTTCGCCTTCAGTTCAACTGGCTGTTCGTCACCAACTACGAAAAGCTCAAGGAAGAAACGCTTCACATCTTCAACCGCAAACGACCGTGGGATCGTGTCGTCCTTGACGAGGCTCATCGTATCCGCAACGAGGCCTCAGCGTCTTTCAAGGCAGTTTCCATGCTTGAGCGAAAGTCTCTTTGGGCAGTGACTGCTACGCCAATCGTCAACAAGCCGAAAGACATCAACAATCTTCTCCGCCTCGTTGGCTTCAACAGGTCACGCTACAACAACCCCGTGGATCGTCTGACCTTGATACAAGAGGCCTGTCTTCACCGCTCCATGGAAGAGATGCGACCCTTGCTCAAAGAACTTCCTGCCGCTCCTATCATCACAAAGGAGGTCCTTGATTTTACCACCAATGAAGAAGGCGACTTCTACCGCAGTGTTCAAGGAAAGATCGCAGCTCGTTGGAAGCACATTGAACACGACAACACGAAGGAGATGTTCGTCTTACTGATGCGTCTACGCCAGCTTTCCCTTCACCCACAGGTCTACATCAGTGCCATGAAGAGGAAATCAATCCTTGGTGGCTACCAGCGAGAAGACTGGGACGAGCCAAGCACAAAATTTATAGCACTAAAAGAAAAAATAGAAGATACGTTGAAGCCGAGTAAGTGGATCGTCTTTTGCCAATTCCACGATGAGATGGAGATTCTTCAAGCGTATCTGGAGTCAAGCCCGGCAGTCTATAAGGTATCTCAGTATCATGGCGGAATGAGCGACTCTCAAAAGCACGATACGATCGAATCAACGAAGGACCCCTTGCCTCCTTTGCCTCCTGCCTCTGAGGCTCGTCACGAAGTGCTACTCCTCCAACTCCAGAGTGGTGGCGTTGGCCTCAACCTGCAACACTGCAATAAGGTGGTGTTTATGAGCCCTTGGTGGACGTCTGCACTCATGGACCAGGCAATCGGTCGTGCCGTGCGAATCGGCCAGAAGGATACGGTGGAGGTCACGATGCTTGTGTTAAAGGAGGAGGATTCGATGAATATCGATGAAAAGATGCTGGCGAAGGCTGACGAGAAACGTGGGTTGTTAGACATGGCCTTCCAACACGCTTCGCGGGGCGAAGAGGATCCTCGCTAGAGATGCCAGGTCGCTAAAAAAAACACATCTAACACAGAATGGAGACGGATGACAAAGGTATTTTTGGTCTTAATGCTTCTACGCTAGCTTTAATAATTTTATTTTTCGTTGGTGCAATATGGGTAGCATATACTTGGTATTATGGTGGTGTCACTGTGCCTCTTCCCTCTTATGCAATTGGCTTTCAGGGATCCATGGAAGAAGAGGATGAAGGTGAAAACAGTCAATTGATTGATGATATTGAAGGCTTTGGCGGTGTCGCTCATGGTGCTGGGACTCCTTCTTGTCTCCGAAGCAGTATCGAGGGATCCCAATTAGTCGATTTATTCGCCAATAAAAAATCACGTTTTGAAGAAGGCCCTGATGCTCTCAGTGAGCTAACAATCCTCGTTGGCAAACTATCATGCCTCAAGAAAGACTTGGTTTCTCCTTCTTTTATTGTAAATGCTACACGCCAGCAACCTTATACAACAGCTCATGATATTGAGCCTGTCGCTGAAACAACAGCACGTTGTTTCGCAAAGACAATCAGCCCAAGAGATTTGACGATAAGCTTGGATAAATGGAACTCACGTGGTGAGGCCTTAGTGAAAAAACTATGTACAACACACTCTTTATCACCTGATGAAGTGAATATGGCTCAGAAGCTCCTAAGAAGCTTTTCACGTGATATCGCAGACATCGCACGCTCGGCATGCTTACAAGGAGAGCCGACAATTGCTGGAAAGCCAGGCCCACGTGACGCTCATCCTTACGATAAACCAGAAAACGCTGAACTAGGGCCATATAGCGGGTATTACTAATGGGTATTACTAAAGGCACCGTTAAACAGCGAGTATTGATCTCAACATCTTAAAACTGCTTACCCATAGCGTCCATGTCATAAACGGCACTCCATTCAACTGAATTGCTTTTTTCATAACTGGAGTCAGTCTATATAAGAGGTCTGTTAGACTCACATTTGAATAGGTTGGTGTTAAAGCATCGTATTCAAATATAGGAATGTCACGTGATGTATTCACCTCATTGTGGAGATTCCAAAACCATGATTTCACCCAGACGTTTATTTGGGACTGTGTAAAAGAGATTGTTAGTTGTGATGGTGGATTCTTTTTTATGAATTCTTTGAAATGAGCTCTACAGACGTCACATGGAAGAACGTCTCCTGTTATCTTAATGAACTTCTGCCATTCTCGGATTTCGTCGGCCTTTAGGATTCCTTGACCAGCCTTTTCGGCAAGGCCGTGTAGAATACTCCATAGAATTGGCCCCCAATCGGCCGTTTCTGGATACGATGGGACTGGTATAAGACACGCACACGGCATTTGTTTAATTGTAAGAAGCAAATACTCTTTCATAAACCGCATCGGTTGTTAAAGAGGATTTTAGAATAATAAGGAAACGAACACGAAGAGTCCTAGTATTTGCATGAAGCTCTTTGCCGGACGGACGCAGTCAAACAAATCAACAATGACACCATTCCATAGTAGTTTTCCAATCAATGAAAGAATTAATAAAGAGATTATAAATGTAATTAGAATAGCCGCCAAATCAACATAGCTATTTCTCTTCTCCTTTGAATCTTCACTTCCAACAAACCCTTCAAGACTGGCACGAACTGCTGAATTAAGAATCTGTGGCATTTCTACTAGCGTCAAATCTTTAATATTAAAGGTTTTCAAAAGAAAGGACTTCTCTTGACTTTTTCCCCCGCTTTTCGGAAATAAACTCGACCGCCTTCGTCGCTGCTTCATCAGATTTAAGATGCTCTGCCAAGAATTCTTGGAGTGACTTCTGGGACAAAGACCCCTTTGACACACGATTCTTATACAAAAGGCGACCCCCTGAATGCTTCAAATCCAGTGCACCAATGCTATGTGTCTTCATCGTTCGCATGATAACCTCCTCTAAGGCCTTTGAACGAACCTTTCTCTCTCTCAGCTGTTCCTTAAAGGCAGCCGACTCCTCGCGAAGCTTCTTCCAGGCTGTAATAAGCTGTGGAAGCTGTTGTAGATCTGAATTTGATGGTGTTGTTACTTCTTGGCTCATATTGCTGTATATATGTGAAATCCCTTTATACCTAGGTTTTATGCCTAGGGTTCATCCTGGTATTCAATCTTGCCGTTTCTGTAGTATCCTACGAAGGTTCCTGCTTCTTCATCTGAATCTCTCCTAAATAAACCCTGATTTGCATTCGTCATAAAATAGGGCTCGTTATTCACTTCAATGCGACGCATACCAAGCTGGTCGTTCATTCCTAGATCTGTAACTCCTTCTGGAACTCCTGAAGGAGTGATGGCTTCTTGCCCTTCATTAATTCTGGATAATTGAGCAAGATTTGTAGGCAAGGGCACCCTGGCATTTACACGACCTGGGGTTGCATTTATAGGAACTTGAGGAGCTTCAGGAGCTTCAGGGGCCTGAGGGGCCTGAGGGACCTCAGGGGCCTGAGGCATCTTTGATAGTTTGCGAGATGTTCTTACCTTAGGTGGAACTCCCTGAGCTTCCTTCTGCCTCTTCCAAAGCTCAGAAATGCGTCCTCTGACTTGGTCATACGATGGTTTCTGGCCAAGTTCTGCCGTTAGCTGAGCCTCTACTTCATCTCGTTTCGCCTTCAAGAAATCATTGAACCCTCCTGGCTTATCAGGGCCCTTATCGGCCCTAAGACCGGGGTCTGATGGCAATTTACTCTTTTTCATAGTCACTCTCTTCTTGGAAGGTTGTACAACAGATGAATTGGCAGATACAAAGGGTGCGACAGGTGCCATACGTGTGATGGGTACAAAAGGTCTGGGTTTGACAGTTTCCAATGAATCTGTAGAATCTGTGGATTCCAAAGATGTCACATTCTCTTCATCAATTGATTCAATGGGGTAAGGTGTTTGTCTGCGTGATGCTTCAAATATAGAATTTGCCTGTCTCTTCATTTCCATTGCCTCTTGTAACTTACGCTTGGATTCCTCAAGATCACCTCTTGATTTACTAAGAATATCTTCGGGAGACCCTTTTACTGGTTCCATACAACGAGCTTTTACGAGCGATATTGCTTCTTCTAAAAGAGCAACAACTCTGTCCCTGGTTGATCTACGTGTATATGTTCTCTTGGAGGACATTTCTAATTAATGATTGTAAAATTTGATTGTATGTTTTCGTCCAGAGGAATGTCCTCCAATGGATGAACGTATTCAGTTAGGTACTACGCTAGCAGAACAGATATGGTGGTCTCTTGCTAAAAGGATTGTCTTTCTAGCAGGAAAACTATATGAATGGGATGATGATGAGTGGCGTATCGCCAATGAGAAATTTCTGCGACCAAATGATTATAAGGTCATCATTAAAGATTAGCCTTTAAGAAAAATAAAGCTTCAATCTATCACGGATTCTCCCTCTACAAACGCCACATTCCATTGGCATTTTTTTAGAACATGTTGAGCAAAAGGTGTGCCCACATGGGCTTATCGCGGTTGATACACTATCTGTTAAACAGATTGGGCAAAGAGGCTCATTCACCACATTCGTCGTTTTAAATAAATGAATTGATTCACGCAACGCCATTTGTTTCTGATAGTAGTAAATGACAGACTTATAAAACGACTCTATTTCCATAGAACGAAAGGTTACTTCAAGATACTTTTCCAATGAACTTACTAATTCTGCCGTGGCGTCGTTTGTCTGAAGTTCCATTACAATCGAAACTCGTTTCTGTATTTTATCCATTTTCTCAACCCGCATCTTCAGCTGATTTTCCGCATCCATAAGACGCTCGCTTGTTTCCTTGTATAGTTCAATCAGAGAATTCACCTGTGAACGAATTTCCTGCATAGTTGATGAACCCCTCTTTGATATACAAGCAGCGATCTCCTCTTGAATATTTGCCACTGAATGCCCTGAAGGCCCTGAAGTGCCTGTAGCCCCTGAAGGCACTAAAGGCCCTGAAGTGGCTGAAGCCCCTGAAGCATCAGATAAAACATGATGTAGAGTCTTTATGGCATTTACATCAATATCTTGTTTTATTGCATATCTTCTCAACATAGCTTCAACAGGTCCTAGAATACTGTGATCGCTTACAGGCTTTGCTAAAAAAGATAATACATTATCGTTCTGTTTTATCATCATTTCTCGGAGATGCTTCCTCCAATTATGTGTATGTGCGGAAACGAGAGGAGGACTCGCTGTTGGAAGAGATTCTCTTAGATGACGCCCCAGTGCAGACTGAACAATTCCCTGAATAGGATCAGCTCCACCCCCAAGTGATTCTGAATATATTCCTGAAGGACGACTATCCTCTGCATCATCAAAGTTCGCTACAGAAAAACCAGAACTGTAATTTGATGCTGTTAATGAAAAATGAGGAAGTTCTTCTGACATTCTAATAATTTTTTAGAATGTAATAAGAATTATATACCGCGAAGTACAGAATTCTAAAAATGATGCTCTAGCATCATTTTTTAGAATTCCGTACTGAACGGCACTGCCGAAAAATTAAAATCCCTTAGGATTTTAATTTTGACGGTACCGCGAACGAGCGAATACCCTTAAATATCATCAACATCCAAATCGCCATTGTCCATGTATTTCACGTTTCTCTTCGCAGAACGCTCCAGCTCTTCCTTCTTTTTCTTCTCATCAAGCTCCTTCTTCCTCTCAGCCTTTGCATCAGCTGTTTCAAGATCATCAGATTCTTCGCCCTCTCCTAAATCAAATAAATCATCTTCGCCTTGCCCTTCCTCCAAACGCTGAACCCTTTTTCGTATAGAAGCCTTATCCTCATTCTCTAGATTTGTAAAAAGAAGAGGATTGATCCCATCCATTTTCTTCATCTTTCCGTATAGACTTGGGTCAACATTGGCAATAATATCACCAACTTCAGAATCACTGGATCCAGTGTGTGCTGCTGAAAGTTCGCGAATACTTATGAGAACCACCCCACCTCTTTCGACACGATCACCACGGCGAATACGACCAGCCAGCTTACATATACGCTCCTTAGAATCATTACAAAAAATACGGAATCTACGATCTCCTTCTACCTTGATAACACGACCAAACATCTGACCTTCATTCTCCTTGCATTCAATCATCAAGACATTTTGACCATCGTCTTTTCCGTTCTTTCCTTTCTTGCAGCCCTTTCCTCCTTGTGTATTGACGGGCATTCTAAGTATACTGTGTAAAAGGTGTTTATGTTGCCTGTGCTTCCTGTGATTCCTATGATTCCTATGATTCCTATGATTCCTATGATGCCTATGATTCCTATGATGCCTGTGTTTTCTGATCATCCCAATCGAGAACATCCGCATATGTACCTCCCTTTGGATCGTTGCGGTAAGGAACATACCCTCCACGCTGCCTGGTATTCTTGGTATGTAGACGCCGATTGCGACGCGTGTGCCGATTACGACGAGTGGGCCGAGCTCGCCATAACTTTCTTTGGACGCGGGAACGATTCTTCTTAAATGTTTTTGAACGGAATACCGTCATATCTATTTATTAACGAAGAGAATCATCCTAGGAGGTTCCATTGAATTCGCCAAGTCATTGAGGAGCTTTCTATTTTCAAGGCGGGTCGTTCCGGGCGTTATCTTGTAACGCTTGAGCACACCTTTTACACCATCTTCCGTATCTCTGATGGACAAGGTGAGATTCTTGATGTCATGGCAAGGAAGCCCCTTCCTTACAGCCCATGCCACCTTATTAGGACAGTGCCTAGGACTATGACCATATGCCACACATACAGCACAATACATCGTTCTTCTCAACTGGCATTCCATCCTCGTGTGAGGAATGGTGACGGAACTCAGCAGGGAAGAACAGTAGCTACACATTTTGTTGGGGAGGGTAGATAATGTCGGCGCAACACATTCATTTTTTTTTTCAGCTACGCGAGCAAGTTAAGCTTTACCACTGGCAGACCCATCTTTACGCACGCCATAAGGCAACCGATGACGTAATTAAGTCACTCGATGAACATATTGACTTATTTGTTGAAGTCTATATGGGGAAATATGGTCGTCCGAATATCACAAAGACAACAAATACGATTCAGGTGAAAAACATGGCTGATAAATCGGCCATGAAGTTTATTAAAGACTGTATAGCACATTTGACGGGGCCTTTTACAAAATCACTTAAGGTGACAGATACTGATCTTTTGAATATTAAAGACGAAATCCTCGGCGAACTCAACCAGCTCTTGTATCTTTTCACACTTGGCTAAAGAGGCCTTTGGGCCAAAAGGCTGCGGATTTTATAAATTATTATATATCTATTTATTCATAAATGGATATAAATACAGTAAAACCCTTTACAAAGGAAGGGCGTATTGTTTGGACAATGACCACATCAGGCTATGTAAGATACACGCTGAATCTAGTTCGTTGGTTACAAGTCGCCAAAGTTCCTTGGACTCTTTGTGTCGTATGTTGTGATGACGATTGTGAAAAAATATTCCGGCGTCAAGGCATACCATATGTAGCATGGAGAGGTGATAAGGTAAGAAGACCGCAAACCGGCATGGCTGCGTTTGGAACGCCCAGTTTTGAGAAATGCAATCAACAAAAACTCGCAATCCTAGAATGGTTTGCGAAGAATTATTCCGCTTGTGGCATAGAATACAGTTTGTATTTGGATGGCGATATTATTGTTCAAAAAGATCCTTGGCCTCTGCTCCAATTTACAGAAGACATTCTCTTTCAATGCGATTGCTTTAACGCAGATGATCACGAAGATGGCGTTGGATGTCAATGTATCTGTTCTGGAGTTATCGCAACACGGCATACTTCAGTTGAACAAGCGGGTCTATATACATTTGAAGCAGAACTCTGGGAATCTGTGTCAAAGCAGGATCAGCCGTTCATAGCAAGTCGTTTAAAAAGTAAGGGAACACCATACGCGATTCTCAATCGACGACAGTTTGGAAATGGTGCCTGGCAGAAATCAGGAAAATGGAGGGATAATAATTGGTGTCTTATTCATTACAACTACTACGTATCAGGGACAAAGAGGAAAGCTATGCAAAAAGAAAACCATTGGTTAGAGTAATAGTCAGACTAATAGTTAGAGATGTCTTCAAGTAATGCTATAGTTCAAGAGGCTACTGATCTTATGAGTCAATATCCGGTATATAGTCCGAGAAGAGATTTGACGTCTAGAGATTATATAAAATACAAAATGAATTGGGAAACCTTCAATCGCGTATGGGTGTATAATTATACCGCTCAGAAACTTAGCATAATCACATCAAATACGTTCCCAGATTATGAATTCCCGTCAGAAAATGAAAGAATGATGTATATTTTAGGTCAAACTTATCATATAGCCGCGTATCCAAATGCTCCACCTGGAATATTTGACACTATAGTAAATTTTAGCACTATTATGTAGAATGAGCCAAGACGCAAGTCCAAAAATCCAAGTGCTTCCTACAGGTGGTTATGTCAGTACTCTCTTCGTGTTTCAGAGCGTTGGATATCAAGCTTCCGCGAATTCTGCGTATTTAGCAAAAAGCACGATAGATGCCCAGTATGCCGCGAATCCCAATACGCAGAACAGGAGAGTTACATTCAAGTCTTATGATGAGAAGATGAAGTATTTACTTGGGAGGATTGCAACTGCTGGATGTACAAGGAATAGTTAGAGTTTTTCATACAGATAGAGTTTTTCAGACTCTTTTTCATATTGATCATGTAATCGCCTAGATACGCTATAACATGAGCATCTACTACAAGAGGACGAGGCTTCGGATCCATTAGTGCCCTTTTGACGTCTGGGAAAATATCAAATTTTAAGCGGGCTTAAGCAATCGTTTCAGAGTATTATATTTCGCACGCGAACCAAATACAAATCCACTCTCTATTTCTTCTTTAATCTTCGCAACAATCATATTTGCACGGTCCTTATTTGCGGATGTTTCAATCAAAGACTCCATGAAATCAACAGGAATCTTCTTTAACACAAGTTCTAAACACGGGTCATTTTTCCATACGCGTTGATTCATTCTTATAACCCCCTTCATATTCAATGGTATATCCCATTCATATAAGAATGCTGATAGCAAATACTGAAGATCGGCCGTCTGGAGAGAGTGTAAATTTATGTCTTCCAAGATAATTTTGTCAGAATATTGTTGAATCTTTTCAATCATTAACCCTCGCAGTGAATGCTCCTCCGTCATATTGTGAATACGTGACGTTAAGATTCTCCTGTTAGGATTCATCCCTGGAAGAATACCCTTTGTAAGATATGTTTTCATTTCCTTTTCAGTTATAATACATTCCGACCTCTCATCAATATTCATAGCTTCTCCTTGGTAAGCAAGAAGCTGATTATACTCATGGACTGTAAAATGTGGTGTATGCCCACCATGTCCATCAATCAAGATAAAACGACCCTTGAATAGTTCTATAAATTTTTTCATTTGTTCTTTCTTCTCATAATCAACAACACATACAATCTTATTTTTATGTTGGTTGAGATAATTCACATTTTCCTGTAAACTTCCATTATCGTCCCACGCGTTACAGAAGAAGACATTATGCGTGAAGAACTTAACATTTGGAATTCCTCCATGAGATAAATCTCCTGCACCGACCATGAGTCTAAGTGTATCGTTTAGAAATTCTGGAAACGATACATCCTTTTCGAAGTTAAGAAGATAGGGGCTTTCTGGAATTGTCGAGGCACGCATGGTGAGACCATAAAAAATATATTCGTTGTATTTCATTTTTTACCTTTTTGTAGGGGTTTACCTTTAAGAAGCCTGTAGTTCTGCTGCCTTTGCCAAGGCAACTGTTGTTTGCTCCTTGAGCTTATTTCTATACTCACGAACGGTTGTTAGAACCTCTTGTGATTTATCCCAATTATCAAATAGCGTTAGCACATCATTCTTATATGTTCCAATCTGTGTCTGAGTTCCATAGATGTAAAGGTTTTCTCCTGATACTGAATACGGTACTCCCTGAATCGTTACAGTCTTCATCTTGTGAAGCATTATACAGGGGTTCCGTGTATCAACTTTTTCTGAGTGTGGTAACGTGAAGTGCCAAATTTAAGAACCCCTCACTACGTTCGGTGGTTCTTAAATTATTAGCACTTCACATCATTTCCGAAATTTCTAAAGTCAAGAACTTGCGTTCTTAACTTTAGAAATTGACGGTATGCACATCACTGAAACATAACCATCCATTCCGTGTCAACTTCCCTTGTTGTTGTGTCAATACCATATGCTTCAACCAAGGCTTTCAACGTTGGATATTTTAAGAAGGTCCATTTTCCTTTATTAATGGCGTGCATATGTGGAAAAAAGAAACTACGTGTCGTCATATCTCTTTCATAAATTGTATCATATATTCCAAGACAGCGTCTGTCCTTTGTTATATTGTATGCGATCTCAGATTCATTCATGTGCATCGGTATATTCAGACAAGACAATTCATATAATAAACTTTTCTTCCATATAGCTGGCTGAAAATAATGACAATACATACTGCCAATACGATAACCATCTACATTTTGGAAATCATCCGTTGCATTATTTATAGAACTCATGAAGAATTCACTTCCATAATCTTTCATGAATTCTATACAAAAATCTATTCTTTCACTTGAAAGATCGTCAATTAATAACCAATCCTCTTGTAAATAAATTAAATACTCTGAATCAATTTGTTCCAGACACCCTTTTATTCTGTCTGACCATATATCGGATGGATTGTATTTATAAAGGGTCCAGTCAGGGGGCAAGGTATAGTCTAACTTGTCACAACACCATATAATTGGAAATCCTTTGGCATACTTCGCAAGAAGAGGTATAGCAGCCTTCCACAAGAACGAATAGTCTGAATGTGTGTATACTAGGATGGGTATGTTGGTCATATTCTAAAAAAGATCGTAATAAATCAAGCGGGTTATAAACGCAGTCTAGTAAGATAAGATGCTTTCAACTGCCAATAATAACGACCGCCCATGGCTTTTCTACTACAATTCGGAGTACCAGCTATAGTATCCAAGGCACGTAAATCCCAGACCGCTACATTATACTTAGTTTTCAACTGTTCGCTACATCTTCTAAAGGCATTATTTCGTGTCCTATATTCAGTTTTACTAATTTGCTTATGTGCTTGTTTCAATAAGCGTTGTTGATCTTTAATAAATTCAACGGATGATTTAATGTTTTCATGAAATGTTTTCTTTATGGCTTTCATTTGTGTAAAAAGTCGTTTAAAAGCACCATTCCGCATAGTAGCCATTTTCTTAATAAGCTTTACATCCTTTCGAAATTCTTCATTCTCTTGCCATAAAGTACGCACACGTGCGTCAATAAAATCTCCTCTATTTCTTTCTAGAACCCTGTCGGCGTAGTATAGTGCGAGGGGTTCTTCTATTATGTTAGCATTACACAAATTACATACCGCATTCATTCCATTCACCCAATATGAATCATGAATTAAGCAGGATGTATGAACTTGGTGACCACATCTTAGAGAAGCTAACGGTTCTGTTTGTATGTTCGGCCTTTCTGGTAGATTTCTGTCATTTGGACACATTGAACAGCGTTCCATCACTAATCATAGTCATTGGGAGCATTTTAGACCGTTTCCTCAACTGGAATCATAGACACGGCTTCGTAGAAGCAGTCGCAGAAGCAGAAGCAGAATAGATGGTTTAGAGAACAGCTTAGATTCATTAGTAAATGAACGCAGGATGTTTATTTACGAATGGATCGCATGTATTAGGAGGATATCAGAAAGGTGCTATAGGTGGAATTGGTGGAAAGCCAAAGAAGGGTGAGGGGGCTCACAATACTGCATTGAGAGAAATGTTGGAAGAAATCTTTGAAATATATGACTTTCCCATTGAAAACGTTTGGCTTCCACCAAAAAAGATTATTGCCAAACGTTCTTATACCATTTATGTATATGGGTTTGATGACCTGGAAAGTATATGTGGTATCTTAAAGGGGTATGGTGTTGTGTCGCCATTATATACAGAAATTCCTTTGAGCATATGGGATATTGTGTTAAAGAGGTTGCCTAGAGCTGGGGCTGAGATATCGGCGTTATGTCTTTTACCTGTCGTGAAACATGGTTCGGGTCCCTTCGTTGAGCCGTATTTTGTGGGTGATATTCAAATGCTTTTTTAAGGGTCCTTCCTGAAAGGAAGGGGCCTTTATTCAAACGCCTTGGTCATGAGACACACCTCACGACAAACGGGGCACTTTGTATTCACGGGATGCATGGTGAACCAGTGTGCGATGGAAGCATGGTCAAAGACATGGAAACAAGTGGTTACTGCAGCCGTTACGGGTGAAATAACTTCTGTTGAGATTGGACATGTATCTTCTGCCTTTGAAGAATCTTCAGCAATAAGCCAAGCGATTCTCTTGGGAAGAGGCTTCTGTGTATATGGTTGTGGCTCTGGTTGAGGCTCAGGCTCTGGAGGAGGCGGAGGAGCAACGGTCCATAGAAGTATGTCTGATTCTGTTAAAAGGGCTTCTGTTATTCTGTACTCTGTTTTCATAAATTTTGCCGGCAATGGAGGACCAACCTTTTCAACAAGTGTGATTTGAGTATTTCCAGATTCCAAGTAATACCCCTTTGACATAACCTGTATATTTCTTGCGTGTTTATTTACTGATGATGCGACGTTTATACGAACAATTCCATCTATACTAACTCTTGAACGACAGATATGTAGATTTTCCAAAGGCTCAAAATAACTGACCCATTTCCTGTTCTGTGGATTCCATTCAAGCATATAATATGTTTGCTTAATTGGTCTGTGTAATGCTATAATATATGTTCTAAATGTATGGATCTGATCCGTCATGGTGTGACTATAAAAAATAATATCTTATTTAATTCAACTTTTTTACCTAAGTACCCTAGTACCATAGCACCTTAGTACCCTACTAACTCAGAAGTCAGCATCCATCTTGAAACTCATCTCCTTCTTGTCCTTTCCAACCGCTGCTTTGCCATACGTGCTGACCTTCTTCTCAAAGAAATTGTCCTTGTTCTCTAAACTAATCGTCTCCATGAATGTGAACGGGTTCGTGGCTGAATACGCCTTGGGATAGCCCAGTTGAATGAGAAGGCGATCCGCAACAAACTCAATGTACTGGCACATCATCTTTGCATTCATTCCAATGAGCTCGCACGGCAACGACTTCGTAATAAACTGTTTCTCAATCTTCACCGCATCTCGAATAATCTTATGGACTTCCTTCTTAGTGAGCTTATTCACAAGCTTTGAATACAATAGGCACGCAAAATCTGTGTGAAGTCCCTCATCTCTCGCGATGAACTCATTTGACACAGTTAGCCCAGGCATAAGCCCGCGCTGCTTTAGCCAGAAAATCGCACAGAAAGCACCACTGAAGAAGATCCCTTCAACCGCCGCAAACCCTACGAGACGAGTGGCGAAGCTCGCTTCCTTGTTATCAATCCAGGCGAGAGCCCAATCCGCCTTCTTTTGAACACAGGGAATCGTCTTGATTGCTTGGAATAGCTTTGTCTTTTCTTCATAATCTGTGATATAGGTGTCAATGAGAAGACTATACACCTCTGAATGAACACCTTCAATGAAGTTTTGAAGACTGTAGAAGAGTTTCGCCTCAGGCCATTGAACCTCCCGCATGAAACGAACCGCGAGATTCTCCATAACAATTCCATCGCTCCCCGCGAAGAAGGCAATGATATGCTTAATGAAATGACGTTCGCCGTCAGATAACTTCTCCCAATGAGTCATGTCCTTACTCAAATCAACCTCCTCGGCAAACCAGGTAACAGCTGAATGTTGCTTATATTTCTCCCAGATATCAGGATATCTGATAGGAAATAGCACAAAACGGTCTGATGACTCCTGTAAGAGGGGTTCAGGGAGTAGTTTCACTGGCTTTTCTTCTTCTAATGACGGATTCTCCGTCGTGGCCAGTGATAATTCTGTAGGAATGGCTTCTCCAACACTTGCAGTTCGGGGTTTCAAGGGCGGGCTGGATCCTGGCGTTTTTGCCTTTGATGACCTCCGTCTTGATGCATTAGGACGCTCACTTGACTCGATCTTTACAGATTCAACTTGAGTAACTTCCATTGTAGTATTGGATGAGAAAACAACTGACATTGGTGGAACTTTTGGAAAGGGATTTCACAACTACAACTTTTTTTAGGTGGTATAAATTAGTATGCAAGCGTGGTTATTGGCTGCAATAATTCTTATATTGTCATGTGCGGTAGGGGCATATTATGTGAATGACAGTGTATCTGGAATTCTAGAAGCATTCTTTATTGATTCTAGCTCTATTGCGAAAAGGGCAGCACAGAACAAATGTGAAACGGATTATCAAATGTGTATGAATGACAGAACGAAATCAAATGCCACATGTACAGCTACATATAATACGTGTAACACGGCAGCACAGGCACTTGACAAAAATGTTTCTACAGTAGCGAATGCACCAAGAAGCCCTACGACGCTTACATCGGCACCAGGTGCGTTAGCGAATGCTAGTGGTTCAAATGCACCTACCGCTCAAAATATCACTGATTGGAGAAATACCCTTGATTTGAGAAGTGCATCACCTTATTTTGAAAGTACGAATCCTGATTCCAAATACTTGATCGATTTGAAAAGTAGAATAGAGAATGGATATAATCCTTCGGCTGCAGATTTAAAGGCAGCACAAGGCTACGGATTTTTTGCTAGTCAGGGCGACAATGCAGATTCTATTAAAACAAAATTGGCAGAGTACATTAAATTGAGAGATAATATACGACCCCATGAAACACCTATTACTCCTAGAAGTGTAATCACGGCACAAAATAACTCTACTGGCACTCGTGCTGGTTCTACGACTGATGCTTCTGGTTCTCCTGTTTCTCCTGGCGGTGGTTCTGCTAGCATAGCAGACCATGCAAATTCATTGAATTCTATAAGAAGTCAAATACGTAAAGAAGTAAGAGATGCTGTGAAAGAGGAGATTGACCAAATAAATAACGAATATGAGCTTGTCTATGAATAAACAATTGTGCGAATATAAAGTTTTAGCCGTTTAACTGCCTAAACTTTACATTCCATTCTATACTAATGCGCCGCCCGCCTTCATATAGCGATTCGTTTCTTATTAAAACATATTCACTGAATCATGTTCCTGTGTTAGAACCTTTATATTTAGAACCATTAACTATCCATGACGAGCCGCGAGAGGTTATATCTACTGAACCAGATAATCCTAACTCATCTGCTTCAAAGTATGTGCTCTTTATAATTAAATGTTCTCTACATATCTTGTTCATATCAAGTTTTGAATCAATCTTCTATTTTTTGTATGTAAGTCAAAGCGAGAATACAGGAATTTTAAAGGTAATCAATGTATATTATGAGCCCATAGTAAATGATATATCAAACTGGACAACCACTTCAAAGACGATTCTACGCGATATATTAGATTATGAAATCAACAAAACAGCGATTGATATAGCTGGCTCAGCATCCGCGGATCAGAGGCGAATCTACAACACCAGTCTTATTAACATATCCATAGGATATTCCATGTTCTGTCTTGGTATCTTTGGATTTATGTGTGGAATTGTATATTTCAAAAACATAAAGATTAAATGGCAGAAACTCTTCATAGAGCAATTGTCATTTATTTGTTTACTCGCACTTTACGAATATTTCTTTTACATAACTATAATTTACAAGTATACGACGATTTCAACCGATGAATTAAATCAATATATCGTTGATGGACTTTACAAGGCGTTATCACGTTAAACGGCAACCTTCAAGGCAGGGTTGTGTACACCCCAATCCTTTGGGGGCTGAGGTGCTACAGGTTCTGCTGGCACTATTGGCACCAATGGTGCTACTTCTCTTCGTCTTCTACAATTTATAATTAAGATTGTGTAAGTTGAACTAGCTACGACAATTGAAGATAACACGAGTAATGCAATCGTTTCTATCTCCATCTGATAATAGGAATATATTATCCCGTAAAAAATGAAATCGCAAGTTTGTGTAAAAGTGGTCCCCCAAAATGTTCAATATTAGGTTTCATGAACTAACAGAAAAGAATAAGTCGGCCGTTCGCGAAATATACGCATCTTCATTTCCAGATCTTCCATTGGAAGATTTTGAAATTTCGTGGGAATACAGATCTACACAGTCAACAGGCTTCTGGTATAAATCAAAGTTAATCGGATTTGCCATTGCTTCTTATCATAAACGCTCAGGAGGAAGTCTTTACATTGACTACTTCGCCATTCACAATGATTATCGGGGGAATGGCATTGGTTCAGAGATTATCAAAGGGTTCCTATCAACCATTGAAGGAAGCGTTCACCTATATCCAATCAACGAAAGCCTTGTCCAATGGTATGAACGCAATGGATTCACAGAATCCAACAAGGGGTATTATGTGTATCACACCTATCCCACTAGAACTCGGCGACTAAGCAAATAAACGAATCATCCTTTTACACACATCATATACATCTTGCTTTGTTTCCTCGTCATACCCTAGTAAGATTGCTTCCGCACCCAAACATATTTGTCGCCCATGAATACGTCCCTCTTCCTTCCATAACGGCATCCAGAATTCCAGTAAATCTTTAAGAGAGGCTTCCTGAAATGGTAAGACTTCCTGAGCTTCCTTCCTCAAGACTCTTTTTTTTAGATAAGAATCTTCTTTAAAAAGTTTTGTTATATCTACCATTTCTATTACACAATCGGTTAGCTCATCGTAAAGACCCTCTAGTAGCGTTTGAAAGTGTCTTGTATCTAAAATATTTTTCTCCATTATATATTCTTATCAGAATTTGTTTAGATTCACGCGTTTGATTCACGCGTTTGATTCACGCATTAAGCAAGACGGCTTATAGGATGATGTATTTCTGCCATAAAACCCAAGAAAAATATTCCAAAATACTTTTATTTTCTTTCAAATAAAAGTATTCTGCTAGTAACAAAAACATAGGATTGCGAGAGAATCCCCAAATAGTCCTTGAAATTTTACTTTCTTGTCTTTCCCTTTCTTGTCTTTCCCTTTCTTGTCTTTCTGCCTTTGGACTTTCTTGAGGACCTTGCTCCGCCTGCTTGTTTAGAGTAAGTGAAACGCTGTAACATTTCTTGTGTAATAGGTACTCGTGTTAAGGGTTCTGTGGCATTTCTAGCATCAAACCATCCCTGTAAGGTTTCCACATGATAAACAAAACATTTTTCTCCATTTGTGGTAAAATTTCCATTTGGGTGTTTTATTAGAACACATTCTTCACCATCCTTAAAATCATCAAGAGATATACTATTTCTATCAGTTATTAGGATATCAGTTCCTTCTCTTAGAACACCAATATGCGTTGCGTTTGAGATTCTTAATGTATTCTGATTTACGATAATTCTGTCTATAATATCTTCTAGCTGCTCAATTAAAGCATCGCTGATTGAATCAAAATACATAATATCACCTTCATTATGACCAATAGTAATGGTAAATGAATTCTCACTAGGCGTAATACCTATATCAAAATCAGGATTACTGAAAACATATACATCTACATCATCAGTTCCATTACGTTCAATAGTAGCATCTCTAACATTTATATGAAATTCTGCCCCACGACTAAATTTAATATAAAGATAACTTTCGTCTGGCGTTAAACTTATACTCTTAACTGGCATTCTAATTACTGTTAAAACTTTAATTTAAGAATATAGATTCTTAAATTAAATATTTTTGTTAGTTTCGGGACAATGGAATTCTTAGAAAGCAATCTGTGTTAGAGCTGAGCTATATAGACTCGCCGCAGTCGCCTGTGGCTTTTCTGGAGCCTTAGTCTCTCCTTGAGCTGAAGCTCATCGTAAAGACCCTCTAGTAGCGTTTGAAAGTGTCTTGTGTCTAAAATATTTTTCTCCATTATATATTCTTATCAGAATTTGTTTAGATTCACGCGTTTGATTCACGCATTAAGCAAGACGGCTTATAGGATGATGTATTTCTGCCATAAAAACCCATGCCGATGACTCAAATGAATCAATCTCTACAATTAAATGTGCTGGTATAAATAAAAGATTCCCCTTTCTTACACGAATTTCTATGTACTGGAGTTGATTTAATAAGGGTGTGTCATGTAAGGTTAAACTAGAGAAGCTTCGTCCTATCCATTTTGTAGGAAGATAGGGTAGCATTTTAAGAAGCATCAGTTTCACTGATACCGTTCCTTGTGTAGGCATAACGACGGTTTGGAATGCCGTTGATTTAAATAAGCCACGGCGAAAAGGCCAGAGAGTTGTGTCAAAGGTGTATAGCCATTGTGTATATGGTGATGGTAGAAGTTCCTTATACAAATGATGTTCAAACCAAACTTTAAGGCCAGATTCTTTCGCCATGAACTTCGCCGATTCCATTGGAACTTGCGAGACCTTGTGTAGAACAGACATATCCATGATTTTTCTTTTCTTGAGTTCCTCTTCTGTTCCTAGGGTTGGCGTCTTAAAACCACTTATAACGATAGGAGAACGATCTACATATAAAGTCGGAAGCTCTGATAAACGTTCAGCGTCTAGCTGTAGAATTTGGAATTCTTCGTTGGCTTGTTTGTAAAATAGCACTGCTATAAAAAACAAGACAATTATAAATAGGAGATATTCAAGCATCTTTGCTTATTCATGATTTCTTTACCACCTTATTTTCCCGCGTTTGGGGCACTTAGGCACTTAGGGGCTAAGGCCTAAGGGCTAATTCGCCCTCTGGTCATGAACAGGCTGTGATGGAGTTCGCACAAGATCAGGGCGGGTCACTGCATATCGTTCCTGCTTCGTGGCGTTATTAAAAAGACTCTTACTTCTCATCCACGCATCTCTATGTGCCGTTGAACGACAGTCGTAGTCGCTATTTCTTATACACGCCATTGGAAAAGAGAGCTCCTCAATGAATCTTGAAGATGATTTTCTGGGTTCAACGGTAGAATTAGGACGAAATAAATCTCCACTCAGTTTCACCCTGTACTGGTCAGCCTCGCACGTTCCAAGAGGACGGTCTAGGCGTCGTAAAAGGGATTCGTTGTCAATTGCCTCACGATAACGACTCGGAGGATATACTGTACCACCAGAAGGCATGACCATGTTATCATTCGGACGAGGTGCCTCTTCAAATGCTTGAGATGTTACATAGTTCAAGCAAATCTTCGTCCATGGGCGAGGATCAAGGGGAGTTGCAAGATGAAGTGAGGGTAGAGTGAGGCGACTAATTTTCTCAGGATCCCAGTGGCTTCGCAGACATACAGGTGGAAACATATCGGGATTTTCTGCTGAATCAAATGGAAACACAGAGGGTCTTTCGGCTGGGCCCAATGTTGTATCAGTGAGTCCTTGAGCGGGCCCACTCCAAGGAGGTAGTTGTCTTAATTGAGGGGGTAATTCAGCCATCTCTAACGTTATCTACAGAATTTATTCGGAATTTATTTTGTGAATGGACTTGGTGCGGGTTTCGTAATTTCTTCACTCATTACCTTATAGGGCATTTTTGTTGGAAGAACGGGAACGTCATAGCCTTCTGATACATTCACTATCATGCTCCATTCGCAGTCACCATTATTAATTAAACTTCCACTTTTATCGATCCATTGGAAATGTAGATTTGTTAGACGATTCAGAGGTGGTGAAAAAGTAATTGGATTATGTATAAAGGTTGTAGCGTTTCCACCAAAACCTGCCAACAATAGTTTACAGTAATAACGTTTCGTTGATCCTGTTGGTTCGCGTGTAACAGAATACTTTTCATTTGATCCAACATCCATTCCATTAATGTTTAATTCTTCATTGAGTCGTAGGTAAATATACTCATCTTGAATCTTGTAAAAACTCGGTGCGATCTGATATGTTGAAAACACGGTATCTGCTTTCGCGTATCCCAGATTCCAACCGAGTCCCCAGTTTTCATCAAATACACTATAGGCTGGTGTTAAATAGCTTTGCCATAAAATCTGGAATAAGACAGGATCTGTAAATCTTCCTCTAGATAGTGCCGATGGTGGCAAGATATACTGCATATTGTTGGCGATATATGTATTTATTTCACTTGCAAGAGTGGATTGAATACTCTGGATTTTTACAGAATTTGTAGAGAAATTACTGTATGCCCCTATATACTGACTCATAAACGTAGAAAACCCTATAGAAGATATATTCGATCCAGGAAGACCCTGCGTAGAGGCTGAACCAAAAATACGACTTGAAAATATAAAATTACTATTAAATAGTTGAAGCGTTTCACTATAACTCGGATTAAATTGAGATGATTGTGTTTGTGTCAAAGGGATTTCTGTGATTAAATTATTGATTGTTATGAATCCAAAGTCATACCGATTTGGAAGATTAAATCGCATCATGGCCTGGAAGTTTTCAGTTGGAAGATAGCCGCGAACTGCTACGTATGTATAGGCGTTTGAATCATTCGTAGCCCTAGCACTTGTATCAGTCAAAGGAACATTGAGTAAATAAGAATTAAAATAAAATCCATTAAACGATACATCACTTGTCAAAAAATTTCTCTCTAGACCCCAATTATTTGAAATGTCCATGATCATGGAATCATAGTTTGAATATGAAAACATACAAGTGTGTGGCCATTCAGGATATGTAAGAGAAGTGAGATCAGTGATTGGCGTAGAACTATTGCCAGTCTTTCTCATTTGAATTTTCATTGTTGGAAAAAACACTTGCCAGGCAATACCAATCGACGTTGGAGAATCATATTGGTCATTGCGATTCCCATATACATATTGGTCCGTTATGAACCACTTTGACCCATTCGCACCACCCATAATGCGTTCTGGTGTAATGAAATTGCCAGAAGGATCTTTGAATTGTTGTATGGCTTGGTCTATGTTCGTGTTACTGGAAAATGTGGTATTTGGCAAATAGTTTCTCAATTTATAATATCGTCTGGGATTAAAATCTTTATTTGTAAAAATAACTTCTTCAACCCCGTGATTATATGTGACTGCCATTTGTTTATAATACGGCATCGTTATCACAGGGGACGTATCCAAGTTAATCGTGTAGCCAGCACTGCTCTGCACAAAACTTCTTGGATTTGTTGGATCGAGAGGATATATAGTCATGTTCGAAAATCCCGCACCACTGAAATACGACAAATATAAATTCTGACCATCAGGGACCATTTGAAGTTCTGTGTTTGAACCTGTAAAGGTATAGTTCTTATAATTTGAATCGGCCCCTGTATATGAATATAAAGGCGTTCCTTGCACGGAAACGGTATTCGTATTCGCTATAGCAGCACTATAATACCAGCCGTTTGAATTGTTATATACGAATTTCTGTAAAAGAAAGCCTGGACTAAATGTGTATGTTGGATTAATCGGCAATTCTGACATAACACCTGTAATAGGATCATACGTCTTGAAACGAAGCTGTAAATCTGTTTCTCTTAGACCAAGGAATACGTAATTCGATGTATTTCCACTGACTGCAATGAGTGCCGTCTGCTCACTGTCTGGATATATCTGCTGTAAGGAAAGTTGGTGCATATAATTAAAATTTCTATACGAATCTGTGCGATTATTGGTTGTTGTATATATTCTGTAATTCGTTACTGTAAAGGTATTTCCTTGAAAAAGCATATAGCCAGTTATCCATCTTGTTCCAGAATTGGATGCGTCAACGAATTCTGTTGTGTTATAGACAGACGTGTGTATATAATCAGGAACACATGGAAGATTGTTCCAAAAAGAAAATGCATTTGAATCAGCAATTAGACTCAGTGGCAAGCCATAATGTATATGACTATTTACAAAGGGCAATGATTCTTCATACTGTGACACACTTTGTAGAGGTTCTCCATAATTTACTGTGGGTCCATAGATCGTACTTGGGAATGGTGCAGAGGCTACCACCATATCGTATCCCAATGGTGAAGGGGTTCCATCATAAAACACGGAAGACGTTGACACGGCACATCCATATGGGTAAGGAATTGGAGAACCAACTATATTTTGCATAGCAGTTACAGTTGTGTTATTCAGATTGCTTAGCGTTACGTTTGAAGGGCTGCTATACGTCCAAGTATTCTTAAAATCCGTTAAGGTGAATGGAATGATAGAATAATAACTGGACAAATCTGTAATAAGTTGCCCTGGTGCTTGTGTAAATCCTGACATTGTTGTATTTGGGCGGGATGTCAATGAAGGATAATTAGAAAATGTATAGTATGTTCCATATACGGAATCAAAGCCGAGATTTGTGGAATTGGATGAATAGGTGGTTTCAGAGGTTCTTAATAGGATTCGTATGGCATTTGACAATCTCACATTTGAAAGGGGAATTGTATAAATATCTGAAGTGAAATAAATTCCTAGACAATGTACATTTCTATTATTATTTCCTGGGTCAGAGGGGTTTATGAAATTCGTCTTATATGTAACTTTATCAACTTCCCATGTTCCATCGCTTGGTAAAAAGGTAAAGCCAGATACGCCGTCTCCAAGTTGTAACGCGTTTCCATACGTTGGATCCGAAGAATATGTATACCCACTTAGTGCAATTCCTGTGGTGTTTATGTTATAGGGTGGTGTATTTGTATTAATACTTGATGGAGAGTATGAAACGTTTCCTGTATCACGAATATAGGTTGTGTTATAGTATTGTGCAAACTTATATTGTTTTACAGCTACGGGCTTTGGTATATATTGAGTAATCGCTGAACTCGTGAAAATGGCGTTCTTAGAGCCTGTGGCAAAGTAGGTGTTTGATAGGGTGTCGTAGGCTGTATTATACTGAAATACAAAATTTGTAATTGGATCAATTCTCGTTGTTGCAATGGGATTAATTGTAGAAAAAAGATCATAGGGTGCGAAAGGTATATAGTCCGTCAAATCCGTGGAAACGCCACTGGCATCATAGCCTATTGGAGTTACAAACGTGCTTAAATTTAAATTCAATGCACTATTGGCAGGGCTATTTGATTGCCATAACGTTGATACAAGAGAAAGTCTTATAAAATCTGGATCTGCTTCTATGGCCGCGTAGTAATTTGAAATCTGCGAACGTGGATCGGCCGTTGGAATGATCGTATTTGACGTAACGAGTGTTGAAAAATTCGTATTCGGCATCCACGGTATAACTCTGTAGAAGGTGGCTGGTATATTCGTTACAGACGGTCTGAACAAGGTATAATATGTTTGGCCGGCATACGCGTTTATAGTGAATGTGTTTGAAAATGAATTTGCTGGTAGAGTGAATTTATCCTTATAATGAACAGGGTTTTCTTTCAAACGACCAACAGGACTCACATCGGCTGCAATTGCCGCGATATCATGGTATAAGAACCCTAGAAAGTCATTTGGAAACGCGTTTGATGATATGAAGGTGATATTTAATAATAATTTATGAATCGTTGAGGTATACGTATTATTTACATAGGGTGCCGTCAAAGAATACATTCGCCCATTCACGCTTGCTATATTAATTTGTTCCTCGATTGCCCCCCAATAATTGGAAGATGTGTTAAAGGTGGTTCCGAAATTGGATGAAGGATTATTGCTCGCGTCGTTTGACCATCCGTATATCGTATTGAATGAAATATCTCTGTGGAACATGGCGTACCCTTGAGTCGTGCTCTGGTTTGGTGCTACATAGCAATAACTGACATCAAATAAATTGGACAAGGGGTAATCCACTCTGTTTTCAGGGTCCTTATTCCAGATTGGATAACGAAAGGCGGTTTGTCTAGGAAGAGTTTCCACTTGTAGGCTCTGTCTATACCTGGATCTAAATTTAAAGATCGTATATTTATTTGCTTCAACATTGATTAAAATATCTCCGCATTTTCTTCTGTAATCCGTATATACATATCCATTTGAATCAATGAAGTTGCGTGTTAAATCTATATTGGAAAACGACAGATTATACGGGTAATTGGATGATGCTGGGAAGACATCGGTGGTTTTGCCCATATTCGTAGGAGGCCCCTGTCTTCCTGGCATATTCGTCATATATGGCCAATACGAAGGAGGCATCGCTTTATAATTATTTAAAATATCGGTTGTCTGTGGTGCAGGTGTTACGGCTGGGTTATAGGTGTAGTTAACACCTTGAGCATTAATTCCTTGGCGGAGCACAAAGGTGTTACTTGTATTCACATAATACTCTCCAGCGTATGTTCCATAATCAACGGCGAAGTAATCTGCGAAGGCGGTTTGAAGCATCGTATACATATCTTGATAGATCGCACGATTTACAATGATTGTATTTTCTAAATTCGCATATTGGGCTGCCGTTAAACCATTCAGAGTAATTTGTTGTGCGAGAATTGCATTATATTTACTCACTAAAAAATTGGATAAAGACGTATTCAAACCACTTGTTTGAATTGTGATTCGTGAATTCGCTGGATTCACTGTACAAGAATACTTATTGACCAATGAGTAACGAAATGTGTGATAGATACGATATATGTCAAGTGATTGTGTAAAAGTGCTACTCTCTAAATATTTTTGAATAACTGGATCATTCGGCCCTTGGAATTTATATAGAATATAATTGTAAAAATCAATCTGATTTCCTGAAGAATCCAAGTAAGTAAAGTCGATTGTATAAGTCGTCCATTTCACGGACGTTCCGCTTATAACTGCATCAGGATCCAATAACAGTTCCTTCATGACAGGATAATAATAGGATACGCGTATTTGCTGAATGGTGAATGTTGTTCCCAGCTCATAGCGTGATTGGAAATAGTAGGAACAGATGATTTCACGTGTGGGGTTCGGAATGAATCGTTTATTTAAGGCGTCGTAGTAATTGTCGCCAGGTTCATTGAAATTCAATGAAAGATCTCCAGAAATCGGAAACACTGTGAGAAAGTCAGAAAAGCCGTTTATGAAATCAAAGAATACTGGTGTTCTATTCAGTTGTGTTTGTAACTCTGCCAGTAATGTATTAATTGTGTAAGAGCCTGTTCTTATAGTATTGACTAGCTTCAAGGGAACCGTTGTCGCTTGTGTTGGAATTGTTGGTGTATAGTTCACACGATCTTGTTCAAGGATTTGTAACGTAACATTGTTCTTGGCTGTGTTAAAGTAGAAGAAGGCAGATGTTAATGTAATTTGTGTTATAGTAAAGTTGTTTATATTGTTATATACCCTTGGAAGATTTAATCGACAATCGGTGGGTTGTGCAAATATCTTTTTATCACGATGTACTGATTCAAGACTAATAACAGAAGGTAGTGAAGTCGTATTCACTTTAATAGCTTCACCGGAAGCAGTGATAATCGGATACATGCCGTATTCAGCATCACCTACTTTGTTGAGAGCATAAGCGTCGTTTTGTTTGACTGTGGCGACTGTTGGACCAGCTGCCTCTGTTGCAACTGGTTTACTGAGAGCAAGTGCAAATGCCGAGAAATCTGGGACTTTTACGTCTGCTCCAGCGTTGTTTGGCCTGGGTGAAGAAGGCGGGGTTGATGAAGGTGTGGTATCTGCATCAGATGTTTCTGAATCTGATGGAAGATATGGGCGATAGTAACTGGTCGCCATCTATTTATATGGATGGATGGTGTTTATACCGTAAATTTCTGTAAGATTTCTGCTACCGTGGCTTTGAGCTCGGTTATTTCAACGGCCTGTGCTGCTACGGTTGCTTGTAGTGCAGTGACCTTCTCAGATAGAATCTTACATGCTCCAGCGGCTATGATTCCAAACTGTTGTTTATCAAGCGTCAAGAAATCATCAACCTCTTTTCCGTAAATAAGAAGATCCTTGCCTGCCTGAAAGTTATCCCACGCCTTCACCGTAAATTGAGTTTCTGATATGATTTCTAAAACTTCTGTGATATATTCAATGTCACCAGTGTCTCCTTTACTATCTTTAGTATCTTGGCTTATATACAGTTTAATCAAATCTTTTACACAAAATCCAGTCGTTCTTGGAGAAGTTATAATAACATTTTCATTCAGTTTGTCATATGTTCCTATGCTGTAGACAGAAGGAATAAATGCTTTATTGAGTGAAACGGCCTGAGGATAATGCTTCTTAACCTCTTGTGCGATTAAACCGTGTTTTACAGAAGCTTTATCAAGGTCAATATGATCATAACTCACGATATCTAACTTATTTAGAATATCTAAGGAGTCTGATACTGTGCTGATGTTTTTCTTAATACGCTCATCTGAATTGATATAAATAAAGGAACCCTTACACCATATATTGCCGTTTGTCGTAATACTTAGACTCGTTGGCGTTCCACCAGTTACATCACCAAGAGCACCAGCTCCAAACCCATTATACTGTCTATAATTCGCTGTTACACTTCCTGCGATAGAACCCAAGACATTCACTACGTTCGAGAGGGTTGTTACTCCAGTTACACCGAGTGTTCCATTCACGGCCATAGCAGTTGTGTTACCAGCCGAACCAACTGTAACTGTTCCACTACCGTTTCCACGTAACGTTACATCATTTCCTATACTTGCAGTGTCACTCACAGATAGCACAGCTAAATTTGTAGTTCCTGTAATATTCGCTCCTCCAACTACATGAAGAGGAAAGGTTGGGCTTATTCCTACACCTAAGCTACCTGTTACTCTTGCATTTCCACTGACGTCAAGTGCTGCCTGAGGAGTTCTAGTTGCTATCCCTAGCTTATTGCCAGAAAAAACCATACCTGTTCCTAGTCCTTCACCAGGATTGGTATTCGTTACAAAATTAATGCCAGTATAGGATGCTATTTGAAGAGAACTTGCTGTACCTCCACCCAAAGACATATTCGCCCAGCCAATTCCATACCAAGGAGCTCCATTCTTAGCATCACCAGGTCCAGTGGTTGGACTAAAAGAAATCCCCTTGCTTTTTACCCATACACCACCATTTGTGATGAATGAATTATTATCAGTGCTACCTAAGGTTGTTACTCCAGCTACGCCCAGCGTTCCTGTGTTACTCGTGTTGCCGAAAGTGGCTTGGCCTGTTACAGTTAGTGTGCCGGCCATGGTGGTATTGGAAGCAACGGCTAAGCCAAACGTTCCAATGGTTGAGAAGACCGAGAGGCCTCCTTGCATTTGGACAGAGCCGTAAAAGGCCGCTTGACCTGATGTGGAGATAGTTGATAAAAAGAGGGTGTCTGAATAGAATACTTCACTTGTTGTAGCATTATATGATACTACATTCCTACCTCCTGTTATGAATTCCACTGGATTGATAAAAAGTCCTACGTTTCCTGCATTATCAAGTGTTGAGCCAGAAGCGTTTAGAATGATGGAATTGGAGGACTGGTTTGTGACACCTGCTTGGTTACCAATGGCAATCGCGTTCGCACCTTGTTGCGAATTGCCCGCGTTAGAACCAATGGCAATGGCGTTCGTAGATTGTCTTGTTGCACCTGCACTCGGACCAATTGCTATAGCGTTAGAATGCTGGTTTGTGTTACCCGCGTTAGAGCCAATTGCAATAGAATTTGTGGATTGAAATACGTTTCCTGCAAGGTAGCCAATGGCAATAGCGAATGAACCTTGATTTGATTGTGCGACTGCAGAGCCTAAGGCAATTGAATTTATAGATTGATTACTGGCACCTGCATTACGTCCAATTCCAATAGAATTTGATCCTTGATTTAAAGTACCTGCTAAATTTCCAATTGCAACTGTGAAGTCGGCTTGATTCGTTCCACCGCTCTCACGACCTATAGCAATCGCTCTTTCTCCCTGAGCATTTGAACCAGCCAAAGTTCCAATGGCAATAGAATCGAGCTTCTGGTTTGTAAATCCTGCAGCATTACCAATTGCCACTGAATTCGTAGATTGAAATATCTGTCCTGCTGTTACACCGATGGCAACCGCGTTACATCCTTGATTTTGTCGTCCTGCAGTATTGCCTATTGCCACTGAATTCGTAGATTGATTGGATTGTCCTGCTTGTACTCCAATGGCAACGTTATTCAACCCTTGAAATGAACCTCCTGCATTCTGACCAATGGCGATTGAATCAGTTCCCTGAGCATTATTTCCAGCAATTGGTCCTATTGCTATGGCGTTTGCTCCTTGAGTTGTTTGTCCTGCTGTAAAGCCAATTGCCACCGCGTTATAATTCTGTGTATTTGATCCAGCATTACATCCAATCGCCACTGCACTATGAAACTGATTTGAAAATCCAGCATTAAAGCCAATGGCTACGGCACTTGTGGATTGCCTTGTTTGTCCTGCTCCCCTGCCGATTGCAATAGAATTTATATCCTGGTTTGATTGTGCCGCATTCCAACCAATGGCCACTGAACCTGTAGATTGAATTAGTTGCCCTGCTCCAAGACCAATCGCTACTGTATTTGATCCTTGATTAGAATTACCCGCGTTACAACCGATGGCAATAGAACCTGTAGATTGGTTAAACATCGCTGCACGATAACCAATTCCCACTGAATAGCTTCCTTGATTTTGTCTTCCAGCATTTTCACCCAGACCTACAGAATAAGCCCCTTGATTTGAATATCCACAATCACGACCAATGGCAATTGCATGAGTTGATTGATTTACATTACCAGCAAAATATCCTATTCCAATACAGAAGTCTTTTTGGTTCGTCTGTCCTGCCACTGTACCAATCGCTATGGATTGTGTACTTTGATTTGTTTGCCCAGCATTAACACCAATTGCTACTGCACTATCTCCTTGCGTCGTATTACCAGCACTAGCACCAATCGCCACACAATTTGTTCCTTGCGTTTGTCCAGCAGAATTGCCAATCGCTACAGAATTTGTTCCTAGAGTCCTTAAATTTTGTACAATTGTTAGCGTAGACACTGTTAAAGACGACATCCATGTATCATTGGATATTCTGTTTTGTGCGTTTCCTAGCAAAGTGTTAAATGGGCCTACAGTGAATGAGTTGGTCATAGTGACTACACCTCCTATAGTGGTGCCTCCTGTTATAGTGGCACTACCACCGTTTGAAAATGCTCCAACATTTGAGAGAGTTGTGCCACTTCCTAGTGAGCCAACAATGACGTTCGTCAAAAAATTCGCGTTACTTCGCACGTTTATCTCTTGACCTACAACAAGTGTAGATGTTGTGGAAAAAAGACCATTCACATTGAAATTCGACATGGCACTCACAGTTCCTTGTAAGATAGTGGAACCCAGTACATTCAGTGACGTTCCAGCTGCAATTGAGGACGGCGTAGAAATGAACGATCTTACTCGAAGAGAACTTGCCACAATATCCTGTAATTCAATCATTTGATCCGTTATTATAATATCACCTTGTACATAGAGATTTCCTAGAACAGAAAGATTTCTTCGTATGCTGACATCTTCCAGTGTGCTGATTGAGCCACTGATGAGAAAACTAGATGCAGCAATGATTTCTCTTTGGATATAGGCGTTTCCTAGGGTAGAAAGATTTCTTGTGATATTTACATCTTGTAAACTACTGATGGATCCTGTGGCAATTATGCTAGAAGCAGCAATAAGTTCTCTTTGAATATAGGTGTTTCCTAGGACGGATAGGTTTCTCGTAATATTTATATCTTGAAGAGTGCTGATGGAACCTGTTGCAGTGATACTAGAGGCAGCAACGAGTTCTCTTTGAATATAGGCGTTTCCTAGAGTAGAAAGATTTCTTGTAATATTCACATCTTGAAGAGTGCTGATGGAACCCGCTGCAGTTATGCTAGAGGCAGCAACGAGTTCTCGTTGAATATAGGCGTTTCCTAGAGTTGAGAGATTTCTCGTTATATTCACATCCTGAAGAGTGCTGATGGAACCTGTGGCAGTGATGCTGGAAGCCGTAACAAGTTCTCTTTGAATATAGGCGTTTCCTAGAGTAGAAAGATTTCTAGTAATATTCACATCTTGAAGAGTACTGATGGAACCTGTTGCAAGAATGCTAGAGGCAGCAACAAGTTCTCTTTGAACATAGGTATTGCCTAGGACGGATAGGTTTCTTGTAACATTCACATCCTGAAGAGTGCTGATGGAACCTGTGGCAGTTATGCTGGAAGCCGTAACAAGTTCTCGTTGAACATAGACGTTTCCTAGGACAGATAGATTTCTTGTAATATTCACATCCTGAAGAGTACTGATTGATCCTGTGGCTGTTATGCTAGAGGCTGTAATGAGTTCTCTTTGAATGTAGGTGTTACCTAGAACAGATAGATTGCTTGCCACATTCACATCTTGAAGAGTGCTGATGGAACCTGTGGCAAGAATGCTAGAGGCTGCAACAAGCTCTCTTTGAATATAAGCATTGCCTAGGGTAGAAAGATTTCTCGTAATATTCACATCTAAAATGGTGCTAAGTGATCCACCTGCGACTATGTTAAAGGTGCTTACGCTGGTGACATAGAGTGTTGAAGCAGCATTTAAGAACATGGATGATACCGTGCTTCCAACGTAGGCATTGGACGCCGTAAATGTATCAGTATATGAGCGAATGGAACAGAGGAAATGAGCAGCGTGCCCTATTGTAGACTGACCTACAGAAAGATTGCCTTCTATGAAAATGCTTCTTGTAGAGAGATTTGAAATACTAGCACTTGATATATTGGCATTTTGTATATAACCGATGGATGAAACGAACAAACTGCTCACATTCAAATTGGAAAGATTCGCAGTGGCACTCGCGTCAGGGAAAGCAAATGTGTTTACAACTCCCCAAATGCTGGAAGTTTTCGGTGTAACTGTTATAAAGCCAAAGGGTTGTGTAATAAGGTTGCTGTAAGACCCATCAATATACTGTACATCCTTTGTTGTGCTTACAACGATATAATTCGTTGTAGCTGAACCGCTCGCATTACCTGTAGAGTCTCGGACAGTAATAAGAGAGCCCGTAGCGTTAAGTGATGATAGAAATACTATGTATGGACCAGTTAACGATGTATCCACCTGTACCAGGGTGGTACTCGCATTTACAAATATTGGAGTGGCCATTCTGATTTGAGATAGGTTTTAGGAGGTGGGTAATTCACTCTAAAGGTTTTTATAAAGAACCTTTAGAATGCAAAATGATACATCAAAATTTCTCGTGAATATTATTCCTTTACAGAATGTTCAAACAAATGTGAGTGGGATAGATGATACAACTGTACTATCCAATAGCGTTGTGGCGATTCAACAAATGGTGAATACTGATACAAACACAATTAGAACAAATTTTCTTCAGTCATTTACAAGTAACACGTCAATTAATGTGTTAAGTCCATTGAATTTATGTAATGTTGCTATTACAAGCAATGATACCCCTTATACAACAACGACAACTGATCTTTTAGTCAATAGTATAACTACAAGTAGCATAACAGTCAATGGATCGGGGACCTTTTCTGGAATATGTTATGCTCAACAATTTGTGACATTGAGTGATGTGCTGAGAAAAAAGGATGTACGTGAATGGCGTTCATCCGTTTTACCAGATATGAATAAGTTACATCCGTATATCTTCAGCTATGATACAGGGTATGATATTGGATTGATGGCTCAAGAAGTTGAGTCTGTTTGGCCACAACTAGTCAAAGAAGGTGTAAAAGGGAAGTATGTGAACTATGATGGCATGGTTGCCATGTTGGTCAAAGCTGTTCAGGAATTGGCTGGACGTGTTAGCACACTTGAAGGGATGTGAGCATTATACAGAGGTTGACAATGACTCAAAGGTTGACACAGATCCTATGGTTGAAAGAGTTGTATACATTGTTGATAAATAATGTTCTAGAATTAGGAAACCATTTGAATCTGTTAAACTAGATGAATCTGACATAAGATTGGGGTCGTGGCGTTCAGCAACTACCATCCAGTCGATTGAAACAGATGAATTTGAATTTTCACATGTAATAAACAACATATGGCTACTCACATAGCCTTTTACACGATCAAAGGTCTCATTATTTTGTAAAAATACTTGTGCGTTTGTTGCCAATGCATCAAAGGTTCCTGGACTCATCTTAGATCCATTGTAAGTACATTCAGTTTCAAGATCTACCTCTACCGTTCCATTTATGAGTTGTTTCCTATTTCTGTATATTAAATCGGCACGAGGTGCCTCCACACTGATATGTGCTAATTTACAACTTGATACGACTGGATGATCTATATAGAAAGCTTTAGAACCACCTGTAATGGCACCAGATGCTGTAAGACTGGATAATGTGAGAGTATCAGAGTAATATACTTCACTTGTTGTTGGGTTGTAAGATGCTAAATTTTTAGCCCCTGTTACAAATCTCACGGGGTTTACGAAAAGGCCTTGGAGTGAGGCATTATCCAGCGTGGTTCCAGAAGCGTTTAGAATTATGGAATTGGAGGCTTGGTTGGTTACACCTGCTTGGTTGCCAATCGCGATGGCGTTAGCTCCTTGTTGTGAATTACCCGCGTTAGAACCAATGGCAATGGCGTTCGTCGATTGCCTTGTTGTACCCGCCCCTGCTCCAATTGCGATAGCGTTTGAGTGCTGGTTTGTATTACCCGCATTGGATCCTATGGCGATAGAATTCGTGGATTGACTTGTTTGCCCTGCGTTCGTCCCTATTGCGATTGCGTTCGTTGCTTGGTATTGTAGTGCTGCGAATGTACCAATCGCAATAGAATTCGCGTTCTGGTTGTCCCGTGCTGCTGCATAACCAATGGCAATTGAATTCGTGGATTGTGTTGTTTGTGCACATTCTTGTCCTATTGCTATTGCACGAGGTCCTTGGTTATTCACGCCTGCTACCCAACCGATCGCAATGGCGGCTGTGGATTGATTGGTCTGACCTGCTGAAAGGCCAATTGCTACGCAATTTAAATTTTGGTTTGTGTTACCCGCATTAAAACCAATGGCAACAGCGTTCGTGGATTGCCTTGTTGCACCCGCACCTGCCCCAATGGCGATGGCATTGGAATGCTGATTTGTGTTACCCGCATTACAGCCAATTGCTATACTCTGCGTCGATTGAGAGGTATTTCCTGCGAGATAGCCAATTGCAATAGCATATGAACCTTGATTTACTTGTGCTACTGCCGCACCTAAGGCAATTGAATTTATAGATTGATTACTGGCACCTGCATTGCGTCCAATACCAATTGAATTTGATCCTTGATTTAAAAGGCCAGCCCAATTCCCTACGGCCACCGCATATGTGCCTTGTGTATTGCTTCCTGCAGAAGGACCAATTGCCACAGAGTTTGAATCTTGGTATATCTGCCCAGCCAGATTGCCAATCGCCACAGAATTTGTGGATTGATTTGAAAATCCTGCTTGGAAACCAATGGCCACCGCTGTTATAGATTGAGTTGACCATCCAGCCAAAGTTCCAATCGCAATAGAATTTGTATTCTGATATAATTGTCCCGCATTAGAGCCAATTGCAATAGAATTCGTGGATTGGAAGAGTTGCCCTGCTCCAAGACCGATGGCAACCGCGTTACATCCTTGATTTTGTCGTCCTGCAGCATTACCTATTGCCACTGAATTCGTAGATTGATTCAACATTCCTGCTTGAACTCCAATGGCAACATTATTCAACCCTTGAAATGAAGCTCCTGCGTTTTGGCCAATGGCGATTGAATCAGTTCCCTGGTTACTACTTCCAGCAATTGGACCTATTGCTATGGCGTTTGCTCCTTGAGTTATTTGTCCTGCTGTAAAGCCAATAGCCACCCCATTATAATTCTGTGTATTACACCCAGCATTGCATCCAATTGCCACTGCACTATGAAACTGATTTAAAAATCCAGCATTAAAGCCAATGGCCACTGCACTTGTGGATTGCCTTGTTTGTCCTGCTCCCCTGCCGACTGCAATAGAATTCAGATCTTGATTTGCATTACCCGCATTCCATCCAATCGCGATTGAAGCCGTGGATTGAAATGTCTGACCAGCTCCAAACCCTATGGCAACCGCATTAGAGCCTTGATTCGCATTCGCAGCATTCGCACCAATCGCTACTGAATTGGTGGATTGGTGAGTCTGGCCTGCTCCAGAACCTATTGCCACTGCATCTGCTGCTTGATTGGATAATCCTGCAAAATATCCAATCGCAACCGCCTCAGCTCCCTGAGCATTACTTCCTGCCGACTTTCCTATGGCAACTGCTGATTGTCCTTGAGCATTACTCGCAGCCCAGAATCCAATAGCCACCGCATCAATACCTTGCGAATTTCTTCCTGCTTGGTGTCCAATTCCTATACTAAATGCTCCTTGATTATTACTTCCTGCAGCATTACCAATAGCAACTCCGTGCGCTCCTTGAGTTGTAAATCCACTCCCAGTACCAATGGCAATGGCATCAGCACTCTGAGTATTTGATCCAGCCTGATAACCAATCGCAATACAAGGCGTATTTTGTGATGTTTGTGCTGCCTGATAACCAATAGCAATGGAATTCGCCCCTTGAGATATACCTGCTGAATTACCAATTGCCACCGCATTTGTTCCTCCAGTTTTGATATTGGACAAGCCATCAATGAAGCAATCGCCTCTAACAGTAGAGGACCACTACGAGAGATCACTGACTCCTCTCAGGTACATTGGCTTATTCTTCACCTGCCGATCCCATTTGACAAATTGGCGAATCTCATGAAACAGCAGCTCATTATGACTGGT
>SXGQ01236330.1_pt1 | contig 47556 bp, 42 predicted proteins | sample 3178371 | NCBI WGS metagenome assembly SXGQ01 (sample SAMN11356859, study PRJNA531348) | freshwater metagenome | isolation source: freshwater sample F1-20 | place: China: Fuxian Lake, Yuxi | collected 2017-12-25 | reverse complement strand
CTCGTTTAAATGATTCACTAAAAATTCGACGTTGACGCTGTGGGACACTCAAGCTAAAGGATTTTGTGATTTTTGCCATTTTTTCGTTTTTTAAATTGTTATTATCTTTAAAAAACGGTCAATCTATTTCAGGCACTGACAAGTATTAGGTATTAGGTAAGAAAAAGAAGTATTAGGTTTAAATTTTCAGTTTTATATTAATAATACCTGATACCTATTACCTAATTTTTTATTTTTTACTTTCCTTTTTGACTGGCTCAAAACCAATCGAAACCGAATTGACACAATAACGTAAACCGGTTTCCGTAGGACCATCATCAAAAACGTGACCTAAATGTCCCCCACATTTTCCGCAAGTGATTTCAACACGGCGCATGCCCAAGGTATTGTCCACCGTTTCTTTAATGACTCCTGCTTTTAATTCTTTGTCGAAGGAAGGCCAACCGCAATGCGAGTCGAACTTGGAATTTGAACTAAAAAGCGGGGCGCCACAGCCTTTACATGTGTACACCCCTTTTTCATTATGCATTAAAAACTTACCTGTATAAGGTCTTTCTGTACCTTTTTGACGCAAAATATAATATTCTTCTTCACTTAATTTAGCTTTCCATTCAGCTTCTGTTTTAGGTAAATTTTCCATCGTCTTCGTTTCCATTTTATTTTGACCACAAGCCTGAAAGCTTATGAACACCAGTACAAATAATGCATGTGACAAAATAGTTTTCATCTTTATTTTTGTTTACGTCTTAAACGCAAAGATAGTCCAAATTGTTTCCACATTTAATGTCATTTTGTTGGCCCATACTCATTATATCAAGGATATCTATTCTGTATAATCAAATCCCCTCCATCAAAATCTATCGAATAGCCTAATATTCGTTGGTTTATTTTAAATAAATTTAATTTTCCAACTACATTAATCGGCCCGTCTCGGATCCACTCGCCAGCCTAATTTTCTCAAAGCCTGCACACGTAAACTGCGGTGTTCAAACTCCTCCATGACCACACCTTTCATCCAATAAACGCCGCCTCCGCGGAAAGAATACTGTTTTAAGTCGGAGGGAAAATGCAAGGTATCAAAAAACTCTCCCCGAACATCCACAAAATAACCAAAATACATACGCTCCCCCGCCTTCGTGCGAGTCGGCTTAAGCGTCACTAAATACCCCAATATATCCCCTCTTTCATAACATAAATCGGCATCCAATAATGTTTCAGGAAGTTCGTCCACCAAGTCAAAGGGAGAACAGAGCGGAAATCCCAAAATCTCCCACTGATCAAATGCATCCTCGATCTCCTCATGCACCAACTCTGGCAATATGCCTATGTCGGCAGAATCATCCGCAAACATCTCCATCGAAACCACCTGAGATACCTTTCCTTGAAAGCGGGCATGTGCCTCCCATAGCAAAGGCTTCTTTCCCACACCCAAATTCCTAAAAGCCCCCACACGAATCAATAAAATAGCCTGCTCCAAACCCAATGAAACCCGGTGAACCAAATCCTCCCAAGAACGAAATGGACCCATTTGGCTCCTAGAAGCAATTAAATCCTGAATGACACGCTTCTCAAGGCCTTTGACATGTACCCAACCTAAGTAAATCACAGAGCCCCGAATGCTCGTCAAATGCCCACTCTCATTAATCTCAGGAGCCTCCACCTGCGCGCCACAGCGCCGAGCCTCGTGTACATAGAATTCGGTCCGGTAAAATCCTCCAAAATTATTGATGACCGCAACCATAAATTCCAGCGGATAATACGTCTTCAAATACAGACTTTGATAACTCTCCACCGCAAATGAAGCCGAATGGGCTTTGGAAAAACTATAGCCAGAAAAGCTTTCCATTTGCCTCCACACTTCTCGCGCAACTGCTAACTCATATCCCTTATCCGCGCAATTCACAAAAAAAGCCTCTCGTATCCGATCGAATTCTGCCCGAGATCGGTACTTGCCCGACATCCCTCTCCGAAGTACATCTGCCTCCGCCAAACTTAAGCCCGCAAAATAATGCGCCACCTTAATCACATCCTCTTGGTATACCATCACCCCATACGTTTCCTTCATTAATTCCCCCATCAAAGGATGAATGGGCTCATAGGAATCTGGAGCATGAAAACGCTCAATATAAGCCTTCATCATCCCAGAAGAAGCCACGCCCGGACGAATAATCGACGAAGCCGCCACCAAGGTTAAATAATCTTGGCACCGTAATTTTTTAAGTAGTTGGCGCATCGCCGGAGACTCAATGTAAAAGCAACCCATGGTTTCGTGGCGCATCAACTGCTTCCTGACTTGTTCATCGCGCATGAAATCCTGCACGCGGTGAATATCCACATCTTGGCCTCGATTAGCCCGAATGATATCCACCGATTCTTTAATGTGGCCTAAGCCTCTTTGAGACAAAATATCAAACTTAGCAAAACCAATCTCCTCCGCCACATGCATATCAAATTGGCAAATAGGAAAGCCTTTGGGCATCGGTTCCAAAGCAGTATAATGAGCTAAAGGATGCTCAGAAATCAAAATTCCTCCCGCATGAATGCTCAAATAGTTAGGAAAATCAAGTAGTAAATTCCCATATTTGACGATCAAACGTTGGACCTCAGACCCCACCTCGCGCATCGCTGCCGCCGGATCAAGCCAGGTATCTACCTCCGATTTAGGTAAGCCAAAAACCTTGGCCAATTCCCGGTAAATCGATTTATCCCGAAAAGTTACATAGGTCGCCAACAAACACACATATTTGGCCCCATAACGCTTAAAGATATAATCAATAATATCATCCCGCTCATCCCACGAAAAATCAATGTCGAAATCCGGCGGACTAGTCCGGTGAGGGTTAATAAATCGCTCAAAATACAAATCTAAATTCACCGGATCCACATCCGTAATTCCCAGGCAATAAGCCACAATCGAATTTGCACCCGAACCTCGGCCCACATGAAAATAGCCCCTAGAACGTGCATAGCGAATAATATCCCAGGTAATTAAAAAATACGCATTAAAGCCAAGCTCATTAATCACCTTCAATTCCTTCTCGACCCTTGCCCTAGCCTCTCGGTCCGAGCGCGGATACCGATACCGCAATCCCTCATAAGCAAGCTTAGTCAAAAGGGCTAAATCATCCTCCGAACTTGAACCAAAAAGGACCCGATTTTTAGGCCGTTTAAAATCAAATTCAAAGGAACAATCCGCTAAAATTCGCTCTGACTCCTCCAGTAAAAATGGATGATCTTGGCAGTAATCTGCCAACTCTCCTTGCGTGTACATACGCTCATCTTCCTGAGCTTGTGCGTCCACAGAAAGTTTACTCAGTAGCGTATTTTCATCGATTGCACGCAGCAAGCGATGCATCGAAAAACCCCGCTTGTCCAAAAACGTAAAGGGCTGACACCAAACCGTCTTATCCCAATCCTTTTCCTTCCACAAACGATTGCGATCACTCGCCCGTACCCCCCAGCGCTCACGCTCGCCTAAATTTTTGAGTTTTTTTTTACGAACCCAAGGAAAAATAGTCCACACATCCTCCCACACCGGAGGACGCTCAGGCCAAGACTCCTCGGCCAATAAGTAAGTTGAGGCAAAAGCATTAATCTGCGCCATGCCTTGGGCGTTCCGAGCGAGACATATATACATCAACGTATGCTTGTTTCTAAATTCCATTCCCACCACCGGTTTGATGCCTGCAGCCTGACAAGCCTGAACAAAATCAAAAACCCCAGAGACCCGATGAATATCCGTCAAAGCCAACGTTTTTATTCCACGCAAAACTGCCGCCTCCACCAATTGCTCTGGCGAAAGCGTTCCGTAACGTAGACTATAATAAGAATGGCAATTCAAATACATGTCTATTCCTCCGTTTTAGCAGGTAATCGATTCCTGCGTTCTCCGCTCCCCATGAGTCCACTGGCCCTTAAAATAGAAAATTCTCCATAGCGATTTCTTAATTTATCCATCGCCCCATACAAAGGCACCAACTTCGCCCCCTCGTCAAAAAGCTGCAGCTGCTCTTGTCCCTGCCATAGTTTTGAAAAGCGAACGCCAATAAGTCGGATCAACAAACGTCGATCATACAATTTCTCAAAAAGCTCCTGAACCGCAGGAATCAGTCGGTGGTCACTGGCCGAAGCTGGAATGCTGATTTGGCGGGTATGGGTGTCGAAATTGGAGTACCTTAACTTCACGGTTATACACGCCGTGCATTGTCCAAGCTTGCGTAAATCATACGATAATTGTTCAGTCAACGAACCCAAAATACGGCGCAATAAAACCACATCCGTACTATCCTGCTCAAAAGTGATTTCCTTCGACAAAGACTTCTGTTCAGAATAAGGAACTACTGGCCTCAAATCAATCCCATTAGCCCGCTCCCAAAGAACAGTCCCCGATTTCCCAAAAGTCTTTTCCAATATTTTCAAAGGCATCTGACTCAAAGTACCCACATGAACGATGCCCATATTACGTAAGGTTTGAGAAGTAACCGCGCCGATCATCGGAATCTTACCCACCGGCATAGGGGCCAAAAATGATTTTTCCTGACCCGCCAATACCTGAAATTCCCCCGCCGGCTTAACATGATTGGTGGCCACTTTTGACACTGTCTTGTTGACCGATAGCCCAAAAGACATTTGCAAACCAATCTCCTTTTTTATCCGATTTCGAAGGTCTTGAGCAAAAGCATAAGAACCAAAAAAACGCTCCATTCCAGTCATATCAAGGTAAAATTCGTCAATAGAAGCCTTTTCAACCAAAGGAGCTCTCCCCATAATTAACGAGGTCACCGCCTCTGAATGTTGGGTATACGCATCAAAATCACCCCGCAAGACAATCGCATCCGGACATAATTTCAATGCCATCTTCATGGGCATAGCCGAACGTACCCCAAAAGCGCGCGTCTCGTAACTGCATGCCGCCACCACCCCACGATCAGACATTCCACCCACAATGACCGGCTTTCCCACAAGCCTAGTATCTCGGAGACGCTCCACCGAAACAAAAAAACTGTCCAAATCCATGTGCACAATGGCGCGTTCTTGCATAAAATTGGTAGATATTTGGGTATTTTGAATACCTTTCGTAACTTCGAAAAGATTATAAACAAAATTCAGCTACGAATTTTATCCATTTTAGTTTAATAAGCAAATCTTATGAGTACTTTTTTTAGTCAGAATTTACGTTTTTTACGCAGCAAAATGTCGGAGAAAACTTCACAAGAAAAACTAGCTGAATTACTGAATATTAAGAAGCCTACTTTGGGCTCATATGAGTCCGGTAGAGCTGAGCCTAAATACAGCGATTTGATCCTATTGGCCGAGTTTTTCAACGTTGAAGTCGACGAGTTACTCAAAGAAGATTTAGCAAAAAGAATACCTGGATTAGCAAACAAGCCTAAGCTACGAATTTTAGCCACCACGGTAGATTCAGATAACGAAGAGAATATCGAAATGGTGCCCCTAAAGGCTTTAGCAGGTTATACCGCTTCATACGATGATTTAGAATTCATCCAAGAGCTGCCAACCTTCCAAGTGCCTTTTCTGCCCAGAGATAAAAAATACCGCGTTTTCCCGATTAAAGGTGAGTCGATGTTGCCCTTAAAGCCTAACTCCCTCGTATTCGCAGAATATGTAGAAGATTGGAAATCAATCAAGGATGATACGATTTGCATCGTAGTCACGAGAGAAGAAGGAGTTGTTTTGAAAAAAATCATCAACCACCTAGAAGCCAAAAGCATTCTGATTTTAAAATCAACCAATCCCATATACGATCCATACCCAATCTTAGGAGCTGAAATCCAAGAAATATGGAAGTTTGCGGGTTATTTCCATAGCGATTTCCCTACAACCGAATAACAAACCAACGCCCGAAGAACCAAGCATCTCTGTAAATCATGCGCGAGCATCAGCGACCCATAGAGCTCAAGAATCGCGTATACACATTACCCAACCGTCATGTCCAACCTATTTTCTAAAATATCGAGTGCGCTTCAAATCAGCGAGAAACAAGTACGAAAAACCATCGATTTACTAGACGAGGGGGCCACAATTCCTTTTATTTCTCGGTATCGAAAAGAGATGACAGGAAGTTTAGATGAAGTTCAGGTTGCAGCCATTCGTGATTTAAGAGACCAATTAGTCGAGTTAGAAAAACGCAGGGACGCTATTTTAAAATCCTTACTAGAACTAGAAAAACTGACTCCAGAATTGGAGAAAGCCGTTCGAGCAGCTGAAACATTAGCCAAACTCGAAGACATCTATTTGCCTTACAAGCCTAAGCGTAAAACACGTGCAATGGCTGCCCGTGAAAAAGGTTTGCAGGAACTGGCTGACAAACTATTCCAGCAAGGCCTTGTTTCCCCAGAAGAATTAGCCGTTAATTACCTTGAGCATGTGAGCCATGTCGATGAAGCCCTCGCTGGAGCTCGAGATATTTTAGCCGAGGAGATGATGGAAACAGCGGAAGCTAGAGAAGAGACAAGGAATTTATTTACCCGTAAAACGACCGTAAAGTCTAGTATCGCCAAAGGAAAACAAGAAGCAGGAATTAAATACAAAGACTATTTCGATTGGTCTGAATCTCTTGCACAAGCCCCCTCCCATCGGATTTTAGCTTTGTTTAGAGGAGAAAATGAAGGTTTTTTAAACCTGAGCTTATTGGGGCCCGACGATGAAGTCCTAACAAAACTGGAGCGTAGATTTATCACTGGAAATAATTCCTGTGCCAAGCAAGTGGAAATGGCTATTCAAGATGGTTATAAACGCTTGTTAATGCCCGCCATGGAAACAGAAGTTCGGGCTGAAGCAAAAAAACGCGCAGATGAAAATGCAATTCGGGTTTTTGCTGAAAATATAAGGCAATTACTTTTAGCAGCACCCTTAGGCCAAAAACGTGTTTTGGCTCTCGATCCTGGATTTAGAACAGGATGTAAAATGGTTTGCTTGGACGAACAAGGAAGTTTATTGGCCAATACAGCCGTTTACCCTCATACAGGGCCTGGGCAAGCTTTCGAGGCGGCTGAAACGATTAAAGAATGGGTAAAAAAATATCAAATTCAGGCTATCGCCATTGGCAATGGAACAGCGGGAAGAGAAACGGAATCCTTTGTCCGTAACTTAAACTTAAACGGCATCCATATTATTATGGTGAACGAAAGCGGTGCTTCCATCTATTCAGCCTCTGAAGTCGCAAGAGACGAATTTCCGGATAAAGATGTGACGGTTCGAGGTGCTGTTTCCATCGGTCGCAGACTCATGGATCCATTAGCAGAATTAGTTAAAATTGACGCAAAGTCGATTGGCGTAGGCCAATACCAGCATGATGTGGATCAAAAGAAATTACAAGCATCGCTGGATGACACGGTGGTGTCCTGTGTTAATTTAGTGGGCGTAGAACTTAACACCGCCTCTAAACAGATTTTATCTTATGTATCAGGCTTAGGTCCCCAACTGGCACAAAATATTATTGACTACCGGATAAAAAATGGTCCCTTTCTCAAGCGTTCCGACCTGAAAAAGGTGACAAGGTTGGGAGAAAAGGCTTTTGAGCAAGCAGCCGCATTCTTGCGCATTCGACATGCGAAAAACCCCTTAGATGCCAGTGCGGTTCACCCAGAGCGCTACGATATAGTAGAAAAGATGGCTAAAGACTTGCATTGTAAAGTCGCAGATCTTTTAGCAGATGAGACGCTGCGCAAGCAAATTCAATTAAGCCAATATGTGACGACTGATGTAGGCATGCCCACATTAACCGATATTATGTCTGAATTAGCAAAACCTGGACTCGACCCGCGTGAAAAGTTTGAGGCATTTGAGTTTGCCGAAGGAGTGAACGATATCAAAGATTTACGGATTGGCATGACTTTACCAGGCATTGTGACGAATATTACCAATTTTGGAGCTTTTGTGGATATTGGAGTGCATCAAGATGGCTTGGTGCATGTAAGCCAAATAGCTGACAAGTTTGTCAAGGATCCTAATGAAGTGGTAAAAGTTTCTCAAAAAGTGATGGTACGTGTCACCGAAGTGGACGAAGCAAGAAAGAGAATTGCCCTTAGCATGAAGAGCTAATTGACGAGAAAACTACTCAATCTAATTCAAAGCAATCTAAAAGAATTTTAATACCGAAGAATATTGATTGGGGAGAAATGTAATTTCCACCCACCTGAATAAGGCGAAAACCATATTCTCCGGTACCCAAAATCATCAAAATTTACTTTTTAGCTAATTTTAATTCCATCGTACACTGAGGGCATTTGCCTTTTTTAGCATAGGTTTTTGTCCCCTCGCACTTCATTGGACACTGATAAGCTTCTTTTTTGTCCGCTGCAGTTTCCTTTTTTTCAACTTTCGTTGCTTCTTGCTGTTGAGCCATCGCTCCAAACATTCCTGCCATCAAAGTGGCCATTAGCATCATTTTTTTCATGTTGAATTTATTTTTATGTTTATTTTATTTTAATATGTTTATTTTATTTTAAATCGTATTCCTGAATAAACCATTCGGCCGATAATCGGCCCCCAAACCATCGTTGCATCAAAATAAAGGCTAAACGGATCTGCCGCGTTCATCAAAGGATTTGTTTGTGTAAAATTACTTAGATTTTCTCCACCAACGTACCACTCCCATTTTTTAAATTGCCTAGTCACCTGAGCATAGATCGTCGAAAAAGCCGGAGCCATTTTCGCTGGTGAATTCGGCTCATGTGCGTGTCCGGCAGTTGCATTGGGAATACGCCTTTCTCCATTCCACTGCCAAGTTAAATCAAATTTCCATTTTGACATCGCAGTCTCATAACCCATATTCAACAAAACTCGTTCCTTGTTGACAAAAGGTTTTGCTAAACGATTCAATCTACCTTTTAAACTAATGTAGTCCGATTGCACATCTTGCCAGCGGTAGGCTGCTTTAAGCTCAAAACGCTTAAATGGACTATAATTAAATTCCAATTGTACGCTATTTGCAAAAGATACTCCCGGACTTGAATACATACGAATCAGACCTGAAACATCCATATCGACCAACCATTGTTGCTCAAAATCAGTTCGATATGCGTCAAAAACAAAATTTGCTTTTCTTGTGCCTAGCATCAAATTTTTAGTCAATGACAAACCGTAGTTCCAAGATTTCTCGAGGGGACTTAAATTACCCAACAATTGGATTCTGCGTCCATTAGCTAAATAACCCATATTTTCGGCGATCGGATTCACACGGCGCCAACCTTTTCCCGCTGATAATCTGAAAATCCAATCGGGTGAAATATCCCATTTTAGGTGCAACCTAGGTGTCCATTGAGTACCTAATTGATTATGAAAATCGACTCGTTGGCCCACAACTAATGTCAACACATTAGGAATCGTTAAGGCATATTCTCCAAAAAAACCGGGTACCATTTCAGTACGCGCAAAAGCCGAATCTATGTACGATTCTTGATAAGAATCATATAAAAAGCTTGCGCCAGCTTTCCAACCATGGTTTGTGTTTCCTATGATGGACTGGTAAATTAGATTCCCATACATACTTTGCTCACGACCTCGATAATTTTTAAAGGCAAAATAAGAATCGTTTTCATGCTGGCTTGCATTCAAAATTAAACCAAGACCCTTCCAAGGCTTCAATTGGAATAGTCGGGCTATTTTAGAAAAAGCTTCCCAACGAGACGTCTTGCTTCCAAAACCATAAACTAAATAGCGATTGGAAGATAAGTCCTCAAAATTCATTTGCCCAGCCACCCTATTTTCATGTAAATAAGTGCCCCCCCACTGAACAATCCATTGATCTGTCGCATACTTCCAGCGATTTAACACATTGGCAAATGTAAAAAGCGGCTGATCCATAAAGCCATCTTGATTCCCATCGGTCCTTGCTGCTTGTTGAGAAAAATGGGTAAAAACACCCATAGAAAGCTTATCGTTAAATTTGTGTGCCGCTTGTTGGTTTATTTCATAGCGACCCTGAGAATTCACATAGGTATTTAAAAAATAGGCCTCAGAAGTATCAGGTTTGGCTAACTCAATATTGATTCCACCCGTCATGGATTCATAGCCATTGGCCACCGAACTAACCCCTTTACTTAAATCAATGGATTTAATCCAAGTTCCAGGAAGATAACTTAGGCCATAAGTAGATTTCAAACCCCGGATGGATGGCATATTTTCAAGATTTGTCTGGACATAATTCCCTGATAAACCCAATAATTGGATTTGCTTAGCCCCAGTTACCCCATCTGTAAAGTTGACCGATACACTCGCATTCGTCTCAAAACTTTCAGATAAATTGCAGCAGGCAGCTTTAGCTAAGGTCTTCATCGTCAAAACCTCTCTTTGAAGTAACGACATGTTGTCTTGTTGGCCCGGATTAGCCAGCACCCTAACTTCGTATAGTTCATTGGTTTTTGCCCACAAATGAATGTGCTGAAAGGCGGACTTTTCCACCCAAACAGAATCGGTTTGAAATCCAACGTAAGAAGTAACGAGCCAACCGGGAAATTTACCTGCCGACAATTTAAACATGCCCCCTGCAGTGGTGAGCACAGCGGCGCGAGTGGGTTTATAAACGACAGAGGCGCCAATAAGGTCTTCCATGTTTCCAGCGGAATCCAAACTCATCACACGCCCGGTGATTTCTTGGCCCCATAATCCAAAGGGCGCCAGTAATAAAAGATAAGTAATTATTTTTTTGTACATCGTTTTTGATTTAAATGAGTGAATAAAAACTCAAAAAAATCAAATTAGATATGCTTGCAGGCTCGCTAGACGCGTGCTTAAAGGAGGAGGTGAATGATTTGAATAATAAAAACTTAACTTTTCATAGGCTCTTGACCCACTCAAATTCAAAAAAGTCAAAGATGGGGACGTCAAAACAGCATCAGCTACTTGATGCTTTTGAATTTTATTACCGGTCTGATCAAAATTGAATTTTAACGCGTATCGATCATAAGAGCAACATTTAGCCCGGCTGAATGTAGATGTATTTGCGTGATTAAAATTGGGTTTAGTATTCTTTGAACAACACGAAACCGCCTTGTCAAATGAATATTTTTTATTTCCAGTGAAAAGGCATGTGGACTGAGTATATGAAATACCTAAATTTCCTACTAAAAAGTAGGTAGCTAAATAAACCAAAAAGAAGCGCTTGATAGCTAATTTCATTTTAAAAAATAATGGCACAAATTTACAAATTTTTTTTATAGATATTCTATTGAATTGATGAAATTTATGTGCTTTTGGTTTAAATTATTTAATTTGCATCAACTATTCAATATGCGTCCTCTATTTAGGTTAATCCTACTGTTTTTCATTTCCTTTATTGGGGGCCTTTCAGCTTTCGCTCAAAATTCTACCTACCGATATTTGGTGCTGTTTAAAGACAGAAACAATAACCCATTTTCAATCAATAAACCGGAAGTATTTCTAAGTTCCAAGTCTATAGAACGCAGAAAAAAAATGAATATTGCCCTCCAAGCGCAAGATTTACCGGTTAACCCTAGTTATTTAGAGCAATTGAAATCCACAGGGGCAACCATCATCTTTCCTTTAAAATGGATTAATGGAGCATTAATTTCACAAAAACCGAGCGACCTTTCTAAAGTGTTAAAACTGGGAAATGTGAAAGGTCTTTATTGGAATTTTCCGGCGGATTCGAGTGCAAACAATCAAATTAAAAGCAATGAGATTACAGGAACTAAATTATCAAACGCAGATCCAGATTATGGGAGTTCTCTGACACAGGTGTCCCAACTAGGAATCGACATTATGCATGCAAAAGGTTTTCGTGGAGAAAAAACCCTGATTACTTTGTTGGACAATGGCTTTTTAAATGCGAATCAAGTCCCTTACTTGCAGGCCATTTTTACCGAAAAAAGAGTGGTGGGCACTTTGACAACAAGCCCGAGTTTAAAATCGGTCTATGTAGGAGGTTCCCATGGAACGAATGTCCTTAGCACCATTGCCGGTCAATCCCCAGGAAAATTGTTTGGAACAGCCTATTTAGCCAATTTTGCGATGGCGCAAACCGAGGAAGATGGTTCAGAATTAATCGTCGAAGAAGCAAATTGGCTCAGAGGCGCTGAATGGGCAGACAGTTTAGGAACCGATGTGTTAAGTTCATCTTTGGGCTATTCTGAATTTGACAACTTAAAACATAACCATACCTATGCAGATATGAATGGGAGAACCACTTTAGTTTCAAAAGCAGCCGCCTGGGCGTCCCAAAAAGGGATTATTTGTACCATCAGCGCTGGAAACGAAGGAACAAGTACTTGGAAATACATTTCGGCACCAGCAGATGCTGATTCAATTTTAGCAATTGGAGCCGTAGACAGATCTGGTTTAAAAGCGAGTTTTAGTTCGTTAGGACCGAGTTTTGATAAAAGAATAAAACCTGATGTTTCTTCTATGGGACTAGGGACTGTGGTTGGCACAACGAGTGGGACGATTGCCACATCCAATGGAACCTCATTTTCAGCACCCCTCATGGCTGGATTTGCCGCAGGGATGGTCCAAGCTAATCCCCGAAATAGTTCTTGGCAAATCATAGATGCCATCCGAAAATCAGGCAATCAAGCCGCTAAGCCAGATAATTTATTGGGATACGGAATTCCGAATTTCTTAAAGGCAACGACCCTTTTAAATCCGATATTAGGCGTTGAACCCATCCATGAAATTGCCATCCGAATTTATCCTAATCCTATTAAAATAGGGGAAAAAATCAACATTGATTTACCTGAAGAAATGGATTTGAAACTTGAGATTTTTAATGCACAAGGGGTCATTTTAAATACATTAAACCTAAAACAAACACACGAAGAAATATTCCTTCCGCCACTCAGCTCGGGTAAGTATTATTTTAGGTTTACGGGAACAAATACCTCCCAAACGATTCCTGTGCTTTATAATTTTTAGGCCGCAAATTTATTATGCGACTATTATAACATCGCTGCTCCAAAAACACCAGCACTATCCCCTAATTTCGGTTTAACGATGGGGGTCAATACTTCACCTGAGTTGAAAATGTATTTTTTAATTCGCTCATAGCCTTCGCTATACAACAAATCGATGTTTCCAACTCCCCCACCGATCACAATCACATCGGGATCAATGACGTTAATGATCGTAGAAATGGCTTTCCCATAATATTCAAATAATCGCTCCATGGTGACTGTCGCATTTGAATCGGAACCCGCTATATAGGCTTGAACAATATCTTTTAATTTCTTTTTATCCCCCGTTTGTCTTTCATAAAATAATTCTAACGATGGGCCGGCAATGACTTTCTCAACACATCCAGCTTTTCCACAATAACAAGGCTCACCCCCTTCTTCCAAAATATTATGCCCCCATTCGCCACCAATTCCATGAAGCCCATTAATAACCTTTCCATTCACTACCAAACCACCGCCAACACCCGTGCCTAAAATAACACCAAATACCACTTGGGCCTCTTTATTTATATCCTGAACCGCACCTAAAAGTGCTTCTGCTAACGCAAAGCAATTGGCATCATTGGCCAACACAACTTCACAATCAACCACTTTGGCTAAATCGGCGGCCATAGGTTTGCCGTTCATGCTTGTCGTATTGCAATTTTTCATGGTCTGAGAAGCAGGATCCAAAACCCCTGGAGTTGCAAAACCTAATCGCGTAGGCCTAAATCCCACTTTTTGACTGACTGAATCAATCAATCTACCCACCTGAGCAATGATATGATCATATCCCTTAATCGATTCTGTATCAATACGTTCACGTAAAATGACTTGAGTCGGATCATGTTGATCTAAAATAGCACATTCAATTTTCGTTCCTCCTAAATCTATCCCCCAATTATATTTTTTTTCCATAGGTTTATCGACGATTATCGTCATTTTCAAAAATACTAAAATAACTTAAATATCTACTTGACGCAATTTCACCGTCCTTAACTGCTTGTTGGACCACGCAATGTGGTTCATGCAAATGTAAACAATTATTAAATTTGCACTGTCCCAAAAGTGCCCGCATCTCAGGGAAATAATGGGCTAATTCTTCTTTTTCTATTTCCATGACCCCAAATTCATTAATCCCTGGGCTATCGATCAAATAAGTATCGGGCCCTAGTTCCCACATAGTTGAATACGTAGTGGTATGAACCCCTTTTTGGGCAAAATCAGAAATTTCTTTCGTTTTAATATGTAAGGTAGGTGCGACGATATTCAAAAGACTTGATTTACCAACGCCTGAATGACCGGCCATTAAAGACACCTTGCCTTCAAACATTTCTTTAAATTCTGAAATACCTTGATTCAATGGGATTGAGGTGAATAAAACACCATAACCCAATTCTTGGTATAAACCTGCCCACTCAAAAACTTGATCTTTTTCTTCCTCATGTAATAAGTCCATTTTATTGAAAACGATCGTCACCGGAATTCGAAATGCTTCAGCGGTCACTAAAAAACGATCTAAAAATCCCAAGGATGTTTTGGGGAATTTATAGGTAAATATGAAAATGGCTTGATCTACATTCGCCGCTAATAATTGGCCATGGCTAGTCTTATGAACAGATTTTCGAATAATATAATTTTGCCTCGGCGAAATTTCTTCAATAACCACCGTCTGATTGGCCTCATCCTCCATCGAGAAAATCACCTTGTCTCCCACGGTAATTGGGTTAGAGGTTTTAGGGCCATTCAACTTAAACTTCCCTTTTAATCTGGCTCGATATACCTTTCCCGATTCGGCACGAACTTCATACCAAGAGCCTGTTGAACGCATGATGAGACCTTTATTCAGCATATGGATGACCTAAATTTTTTCGTACATAGTTCATGATGCATTCGGTGGCACCTGCATGGGCGGCGACAAATTGCCGAGCTTGCACTTGCTTTTGAACCAACAAATCTTCTGAATGATAAATTTCCAACATTTTCTCTTCCAATTCTTGGCTGTTCGCCACGGGAAAAGCTAATCCTAAATTGACCAATGCAACTGCCTCATTAAATTTTTCAAAATTCTTATTGCCAAAAAAGACCGTTGGCCCAAAAACGGCAGCCTCCAATGTATTATGTAAACCTCCGCCAAAAGCTCCTCCAATATAGGCAAACAAAGCGCCCCGATATAATGAAGATAAGCGCCCCACCTCATTGACAAATAACACCTTGGCATTAGCGTCTAAATTTCCACCCTTCGAATAGCATACGTCAACTTGAATCTTAGACTCCCATGAATTTAACGTTGATTCATTAATTTCATGTGGCACCACCACCCATTTAAATGGAAAATTGCCTGAATTAATCATGGGAATTAAGCAATCCATATCAGCATCCCATACGGAACCCAGAACCACAAATTCGTTTTCTCCGATAAAATCCGACATGAAAGACCAAGGTTGGGCCGTGCGAAGGTTCGCTAACACTCGATCAAAGCGAGTGTCGCCACCTAAAGTAATATGTTGAATATCAATACTATTTAGCATTTCTTTAGACGCTTCATCTTGAACAAAAATTTGAACAAAAGACGTTAATATATTCCTAAAGAATCCCCCATACCATTTAAAAAACAATTGATTTTTTCTAAAAATGGCTGAAACTAAAATCGTTTTAATATTTCTTTTTTTGAGTTCATGTAAATAGAAATACCAAAATTCATATTTAACAAAAAATACCATAGACGGATTAACAAGATCCAAAAATCGTTCGCTCGTTGAAGCACCATCAAAAGGCAAATAACTTACGTAATCAATACCTGGAGCGTTTTTTCTAACCTCATACCCTGAAGGAGAAAAAAAGGTTACTAGAATAAAGTAATCTGGATATTCGTTGGAAAAAGCATCTATGATGGGTTTCCCCTGTTCAAATTCACCCATGGATGCGGTATGAAACCAAGCGACGGGTTTATGATTATTTTCGAAAGCAGATTCTAGCCCATCCCAAACATGTTTTTGGCCATTATTCCATTTCTTAGCCTTGCTATGGAACACAGAAACAATTCCTAAAATTTGCTTATATAAAAACAAGGCAAAAATATACAGCCAAACCCTCAATTTTTCTTAAATTTGATGTTGAAACAATAAATTTACAAAATTAGGCGAATACCTACATCATCCTTATGCATTGGAATACATTAACAGACCTACATCAATTGGATGAAATAGTTGAGATTTCGCAAAATCAACCCGTGGTGATTTTCAAACATAGTACTCGTTGTTCCATTTCATCCACTGCTTTAAGTCGATTTGAGCGAGCTTGGGGAACCACGGAAAACACAGCTTTTTATTTGGATTTGATTGCATACCGTCCTATTTCCTTAGAAATTGCAGAAAAGTTTGGGATACAACATCAGTCTCCTCAGGTCTTAGTTATTAACAAGGGAGATTGTACCTATTCCGCAACCCATTGGGATATTTCAGTTGACGAATTAAAACCCTATTTGAGCAAATGAAAAAATTGATAGGATTTCTTTTTGTTTTTTATTGGTCCTCAACGGTTGTTTGGGCCCAAAGAAAATCAGCACCTAAAGAAACCATTATTCAGGCTCCCAGCTCAACAAATCGATCAAAAGTAATTTCAAAAAATAATGATCGCAATATAAAAAATGTCAATCCTGCAGGAACAATAGCCTTGGGGATTAGTACATCCACAAGCTCTGGTATTTTCGGAGGGCTTTCAGCTAGAAAAGTGTGGATTAATAATCCCAAAATTCAATCCCTGGTAGGACTTGATTTATCCATCATTAAGGATTACAGAGAGTTTAGCTCACCCTATTCTTACAATGGAAGAGGTTATACGGAAGGCAAATTAAATCAATTAGTTGTAATTAGACCAGAGTACGGCCGCCAATGGACCTTATTTAAAAAACCAACGGAAGGGGGAGCCGCTTTAAAGGGCTTAATTGCCACTGGGCCAAACATCGGAATGCAAATGCCTTATCATGTCGACATTTCTTTGGTTAATCCAGGCTCGGGAAAATCATCGATTGTATCCATTCCCATGTCACAAACCTATGATAACACTTATCAGCGAACGACCATTTTAGGTGAAAGTAGTTTTTTTAAGGGCGCCAGCGAATCTGTTTATGTTCCGGGTTGGCATTTAAAAACCGCATTTAATGTTGAATTGGATTCATTCAAACAGAACTATTTAGCTTTGGAAGTGGGTTTTATTGTGGATTATTTTTCCAAACCTATTGAAATGTTAAACCAAACGCCACAGCGATCGGTTTATACCACAGGATATCTAACCTTTTTCTTTGGAAAGAGTAAATAAAAATACAAAATGATCGAATTACCCCAAGTGAATTCAGCCCCAACCTCAAGAAAGCCAGATTGGCTTAGGGTTAAATTGCCTATTGGTGAAAAATATACAAACGTTCGGAAAATAGTCGATGAGTATAAATTACATACGATTTGTCAATCAGGAAATTGCCCAAACATGGGCGAGTGTTGGGGAGAAGGAACGTCCACTTTCATGATTTTGGGAAATGTGTGCACTCGGTCTTGTACTTTTTGTGCTGTGGCGACCGGAAGACCTAATGAATATGATGAAGATGAGCCACGCCGAGTAGCTGAAGCGATTCAATTAATGAAAGTGAAACATGCGGTCATCACGTCCGTCAATAGAGATGAATTAAAAGATCGAGGGGCTGAAATTTGGTATCAAACTGTCCGAGCGGTTAAAGAAACTACCCCTTTAACGACGATTGAAACATTAATTCCAGACACAAAAGGGAATTGGGATGCCTTAATCCGAATGATCGAAGGAGGCCAAGAAGTCGTGTCGCATAATATGGAAACCGTAGCGAGATTATACAAATTCGTTCGGCCACAAGCCAAGTATGAGCGAAGTTTAGAACAAACGAAGCGAACAAAAGAGTTTGGAAAAAGAACCAAATCTGGACTTATGCTCGGATTAGGAGAAACAAAAGAAGAGGTTTTTCAGGCGATGGATGATTTAGTTGCTCATGGTTTGGATGTGTTAACGTTGGGTCAATATTTGCAACCAACCAAAATGCATCATGAAGTGATTGAATGGATTCATCCTGAGACTTTCCTGATGTACAAGGAAGAAGGATTGAAAAGAGGATTAAACTATGTGGAATCAGGAGCTTTAGTACGTTCGTCCTATCACGCAGAAAAACACATCTAATTCATGAATAAGCCAGTACAATCCCAGTTTGCGTTTATCATTGCAGGCGGTGGAATGGCCGGTTTATCCTTAGCTTATTACCTTTCAAAAAGTTCTTTAGGCGATTTACCTATTTTAATCATTGACCAATTCCCCAAAAATAAAAACGATAAGACCTGGTGTTATTGGTCTGATTGTGAAGAGGAATTCGACAAAATTGCCGAAAAAAGCTGGGATTCCTTATGGTTTCATAGCCAAAGTAACCAGTCGAAACTACTGAATATTAACCCATTTCAGTACAGAAAAATTAATAGTGGCGATTGGTATGATCACGTCAATAAACAATTAGCGACAAAGCCAAACATCCAGTTTTTGGACGCAAAGATTCACTCATTTTTTTTCAAAGGAGTAGATGTGTGCGTGAGCACGGACCAAGGGGATTTTCATGCATCACAAAAAGTTTTTGATAGCATCAGTCCCTTTGCATGTGATTTTGAAAATCCTAAACACATCAAACAGCATTTTTTAGGTTGGACCATCGAAAGTCATTTTCCTGTATTCAAACAAGAGTCAGCTGATTTATTTGATTTTAGAGTGGCATTTGATGTAGAATGTGAATTCATGTATGTCTTACCCACAAGCCCCAAAATAGCCTTATTTGAATATACTTTTTTCTCAGGTAAAATACGCGACAAAAACTATTATAGAGATAAATTAAAAGCCTATTTGTTGGCTTATTATGGTTTCGGCGAAGATGATTATGACCTTTTAGAGGAAGAATATGGAGTTATCCCGATGCGTCCGATGGAAGAACAAACACAAAACTTGCATGCTAAATTAATCAAGATTGGAACTTCTGGTGGATTTGTCAAATCGACAACTGGATATAGCTTTTTGAGAACTCAGCGAACCTTAAAAGAATTGGTAGTTAACCTTGAAACAAAAAATCACAAAGCATTCGTCTTAAAAGAGTTTAGGTTCAAAAAATGGTTAGACAACGTTTTTTTACAAGTATTAATTGATCAAAAAATAGCTGGATCAAAAGTATTTGAAGCACTTTTTTTCAAAAATTCTCCTCAAAAAATGTTACGCTTTTTGGATGAGAAAACAAGCTTACGAGAAGATTTATCGTTAATGCTGACGGTACCAACCTACCCTTTTTTATCGGCCGCGATCAAATTATTTTTCAAAGGAAATAAATTGCCATGACCATATCCTAAATTCAATTTGTGGCTCTCTAATATTAATATTAAATTTGCATATTCTTAAAACTTAATTTATAAACTAATTCACGAATGGCTTACTTATTTACCTCAGAGTCAGTATCCGAAGGACATCCTGATAAAGTTGCAGACCAAATTTCTGATGCGTTAATTGACCATTTTATGGCTTTTGACCCTACTTCCAAAGTTGCATGTGAAACACTTGTGACCACTGGTCAGGTAGTTTTAGCGGGCGAGGTAAATACCACAACCTACTTAGATGTACAAGCCATTACTCGAGAAGTCATTCGTAAAATAGGCTATACTAAGTCGGAATATATGTTTGAAGCTAATTCTTGCGGTATTCTTTCGGCCATTCACGAGCAATCTGCTGATATCAATCAGGGTGTTGATCGCGCAAATCCAGAGGACCAAGGAGCGGGAGACCAAGGAATGATGTTTGGCTTTGCAACCAAAGAAACTGATAATTATATGCCATTGGCATTAGATTTAGCACATAAAATTTTACAGGAGTTATCATATATTCGCAATAATGAGCCTTCTCTTATTGGATATCTTCGTCCTGATGCAAAATCTCAAGTGACGATTGAATATAGTGACAACCACGTACCACAAAGAATTGACACGATTGTTGTTTCGACGCAGCATGACGACTTTGCTGCGGAAGCTGAGATGTTGACCAAAATCAAAAAAGATATCATTGAGATTGTTATTCCACGTGTGAAAGCAAAATTAAAGCCTGAGCTACAAGCTTTATTTAATGATGCGATTACCTACCATATCAATCCTACGGGTAAGTTTGTGATTGGCGGACCCCATGGCGACACAGGTTTGACGGGACGTAAAATTATCGTTGACACCTACGGTGGAAAAGGAGCTCACGGAGGTGGGGCATTTTCAGGAAAAGATCCATCCAAAGTGGATCGTTCAGCTGCCTATGCAACTAGACATATTGCCAAAAATTTAGTGGCTGCCGGATTATGTGACCAAGTATTAGTTCAAGTTTCTTATGCGATAGGCGTGGCAAAACCATGTGGATTATTTATTGACACGTATGGCTCAGCAAAAGTGGGTTTAACCGATGGAGAAATTGCAAAAAAGGTAGAAGCTATTTTTGATATGCGCCCTTATTTTATTGAGCAAAGATTAAAGCTTAGAAACCCAATTTATTCTGAAACTGCAGCTTATGGCCACATGGGCCGTAAAAACGAAGTGGTGACGAAACATTTTGTTGGGCCTAATGGTCAACAATTAACCAAGGAAGTAGAATTATTTACTTGGGAAAAATTAGATTATGTAGATGCTGTTAAAAGCGCTTTCAACTTATAAGTATTTGAAAAATTGTAATTAAAAAAGGGGCTTTCGCCCCTTTTTTATGTTTAAAATTCAGTCGATATATCAGGCAATCGCCCAATTTTTTTTTGATTCGTTTTCGATTTAAATCTTTTAATTTGTTCAGCTAGCGCATTTAATGCCAAATCTAAGGCTTCTTCAAACGACTTAGCTTTTTCCTTTACAAACAGAATGGCACCTGGTACGGCCAACTTAATTTCCAGAAATTTTTCTTTTACTTTTCCAACTCCAGTAGAGACTTTCAAAAAAACCTCACCACTGGTTATTCGGTCATAAAATGTTTCCAATTTACCTAATTTAGCTTGAATGCTGTCAATTAATTTTTGATCAGCATTGAAGTGAATGGCGTGAACTTGCACTTTCATAAGCATACAATTTAAATGGTGGAAAATGCCCTAGGAATCAAATAGGACCTAAAGAAGAAAGAACGTTTGTGATTCTTTAGAAATGTAAACGATTTTTAAAAGCTTGTCAAGTTTTATGAACTATTTATTTTAAGATTCCTTTAATCCACCCAAGCAACACGGTACAATTCAAATTTAATACCCTTATTAATTAAAAAATCATGCCAAAAATATTGGATTGCCGACAAGTGATCCGTCGGCGATTTTACTTCTATAAATTGATATTCTGAATCTTTAAAAACAAACAAATCAGGAAATCCTTTGGCATGAGTGGATAAATGTGTCCATAAATACCGCAATACCTGTGCTAAACTTTCTTGGGGAACTCGATGAACCAACTCACTAATTAATTCAATATCAAGCGTATACCAATCAATCAAAGGATTTAATTTGCCCTCATGGTTTTTTTTGATTTGTAGAGCATGAGCAAAAAATAAATCTAAGGAGGCCAATAAACCTATTTTTTCTTCGAAATCTTTTTCCTTTCCCAAGGTAAAACCCTCAGAAGAATAATGACTTGGCGCCCACTGAAATGGATGATGTATGCCTGTTTGTTTTTCATCAAAAACTAGATCCCAACAAAGAATTCCTAGAATATTTTTCCAAAGGTGATTTTCAGTAAAGTGAGCTGAATAACCTAGATTCTCAAAATATTGTATGACACCCATTTCAACATTCCCCTTCCATTTAATATCAATCAATAATTTAGGAGACAATTTTAACGATTGAGTGACCGCTTTTATATGCTTCTTTGAGTTTTGCTTTAAGATAAAATCTTCAAAAAAATGGGTCTCTTTAGGAGAAAAACCAAATTCTAGGCCCAATTTGGCCAACAGCAAAGCTTCTTCTATCCGCTTTAATTTGGCTAAAATCCTAACCCTACGTTCGAATGACAAGCCTGATAAACTCGGTTCATAAATATCCAAAGCAAGCTCCATATGGCCTAGCCGTTCAAGCCAACGACCCAAAGAAAATAAGGCGCGTTCAAAGGAACCAATAGCCACATCCGAAATATCTTCATACATGGGTAGAATATCTTGATTCCATGATTCAACTAACTCATACATAAACACAGAATCTTTTGACAATTCTTGAAAACGTTCCCGCCAAAGACTTATTTTCCACTTTTCCATAGCCTCCTTTCTAGTCTGAAAATAGGGAATAAATTCCTCATCATTAACTTCAACATATTGCCTATGGCCTAAATCGCGAATAACGAATTCAGACATATCACGAAATTTTGTGCCAAAAAACAAGAATTGAATAAATGTAAAATATTCTAATTGGACCGGGCAAATGAGCCTACCAGAAATTTCGTTTAGCTCCTGCAGTAACTCATTACCAAAAGGCTTACACAAATTAACTAAATCGTCTTTTGATATATTGGATGTGTATTTTGGAAAATGAGGCAATTTAGAGGCCAAAGCGATGCATTCCTTCTTTGAAAATACAGACAAAATAGGACCTAGATTAACTGAATCTTGAGTTGAGACAAAACGAACAAAACCATTTTCAACAAGCTCATTAATACGTAAAGAAATTTGAGAAATTTCTCCATAACTCAGTTTTTCTTCTCTAAACCAGCGCGCGCGCCTACTAGCTAATCGAAGATAAAGGCATTGTGATTCTTTAGGTAAATTTTCAAAATCTTGAATGAAAATAATTTCTGAATCCGATAATAAATTTTGATACTGTTTTTTCACATAGCCCAAAACATAATTAAAATTTTCCCAATAGTAAAAAGGTGATAAGTCGGGAATAGGCTGTTGGATCATTTTCAAATATAAATTAAAATACAAATTGTACTATTTGTAGATAAATTTCAAATTTTTAAACATAAAATTAGATTATTTCAACAATTTGCAAAACAATAGTATATTTGCACCTCCTGAAATAGGGTCAATTTTACAAAACAATTTCGAAACAAAATAAATATGCAAACAGTTTCAACCTTTAATTTTGCTGGCAAAAAAGCATTAGTTCGCGTAGACTTTAATGTGCCCTTAAATGAGCGTTTTGAAATTACGGATGATACAAGGATTAAGGCTACGATTCCAACCATTCAAAAGATTATTCATGATGGTGGATCTGTCATATTAATGTCACATTTGGGCAGACCTAAAGATGGCCCTGTAGAAAAATATTCGTTGAGGCATTTGGTTACTCCCTTATCCATCGTCTTTGGTGTAAAGGTTAAATTTGCACCAGATTGCATAGGCGAAGAGGCAATTAAATTAGCAGCTGAATTAGAAGCTGGAGAAATTTTACTTTTAGAAAATTTACGTTTTTATAAGGAGGAAGAAAAAGGAAACGAAGCGTTTGCACAAAAACTATCCAAATTAGGGGATGTTTGGGTGAATGATGCCTTTGGAACTGCGCATAGAGCACATGCTTCCACTGCGGTCATTGGTCAGTTTTTTAGCGAAAAAGTAGCTGGATTTGTGATGCAAGCTGAAATTGAAAATGCCCAAAAAATATTAGAATACGCTGAAAGACCATTTACTGCCATCATGGGTGGTTCAAAAATTTCTGATAAAATATTAATTATCGAACAACTGTTAGATAAAGTAGACAATTTAATTATTGGTGGTGGAATGACCTACACATTCTCTTTAGCTGAGGCTGGGAAAATTGGTCGATCAATTTCAGAGCCGGATAAAGTAGAATTAGCCAAATCACTCATTGAAAAAGCAAAAGCTAAAGGTGTTAATATTTACATGCCATTGGATAATGTTTGTGCAGATGATTTTAATAATAATGCCAATCGGCAAATTGTCAATAAGGGTGAAATTCCAGACGGTTGGGAAGGTTTAGATATTGGTCCTAAATCGATTGAATTATTCCAACAGATTATCGCAGAATCGAAAACAATTTTATGGAATGGACCTATGGGTGTTTTTGAATTTCCAAATTTTGCTAAAGGCACGAATGCGATTGCAGATGCTGTGGTTAAGGCAACGGAGGATAATGGCGCATTTTCATTAATTGGCGGTGGAGATTCTGCATCAGCGGTGAATAATGCAGGATATGGCGACCGAGTAAGTTATGTGTCGACAGGAGGGGGTGCATTGCTTGAATACATGGAAGGCAAAATTTTACCCGGTGTTGCTGCATTAGAAGCATAAAAAATTACGATTTTATTTTAAAGGCAAGGAAATGTTTCCTTGCCTTTTTGTATTTTAGCCTATTGCGAAATGAATAACAGTATATGATTCACACTTTACAACCCCAATCGTTAAAGTCAACTTTGATTAGCTTAGATAGCCGGCAGATTTATGACGCTGCCAACACTGCTTTTTTTGCAGTCAGGGGAATTCATCATGATGGACATCAATACATTGAGAATCTCTATAAAAGTGGCGTAAAAGAATTTGTCGTTGAAAATGAAGCATGGACTGGTAATTTAACAGAGAAAGCAAAAAAATGGAACGATGCTGATTTTTATGTAGTAGAAAATAGTATCCAAACATTACAAAATTTAGCAGCCCAACACCGAAACTCGTTTTCGTATAACCTGGTCGCAATTACAGGATCAAATGGTAAAACAATTTGTAAAGAGTGGCTTGCAACTTTATTGAATGGTACTTATAATTTGATCAAAAGTCCTAAAAGTTATAATTCTCAAATAGGTGTCCCATTGTCTGTTTGGGCCATGAAATCCAGTCATAATTTGGGAATTTTTGAAGCAGGTATTTCGCAACCTGGTGAAATGAAAAATCTTGAAGCTATATTAAAACCAAGCTATGGAATTTTAACTCATTTTGGAGAAGCGCATGGCGCTAATTTTATTCATGAAGAACAGAAACTACAAGAAAAATTATTGCTCTTCAAAAATAGTAAAACATTAATTTATCGATCAAGCCATTGGGATAATGTAATTCAAACATACATTAAAAGTATAAACCCAAACATTGAACTGATCGAATGGAGTTCGGAGGATCCAACTAAAAATATATTTGTTCATTTTAATAAATCCGCTCAAGAAACTCAAATAAAATTTAAAAAAGCATCTCAAAGCGAGCCTTTTATTGACATAAAAACGGAATTAACGGATGACGCTTCGTTAGAAAATATATGCCATTGTTTAATCATGGCTCATGCTTTAGGCATGAATAATTTGGCGTTAAATCTTGCTATAAGAAGAGTAAAGCCAATATCTATGAGGCTCGAAATAAAAGAAGGGCTTAGAGATATTAAAATAATTGATGACTCCTACAACAACGACATCGATGGGTTAAGATTAGCCTTGCCTTTATTAATGAAATATGAGACTAAGAAAAAGATACTAATCTTAAGCGATTTTTTAGAAATTGGCCTGCCGGAAGAGAACTTATATACTCAAATAAATTCCATGATTAAAAATCTAAAAATAGATTTAATTATAGGTATAGGAAGTCAAATTACACGAAATAAAGATAAAATCTCAGGAATTGAAGTATATCAATCTACAGAGGATTTCCTGAAATCAGGTAGGTTAAATTCACTATATAACGCAGCCATATTATTAAAAGGAGCTAGAAAATACAATTTCGAAAAGCTCGTATATGCACTGGAAAATAAATCGCATTGTACCCAACTTGAAATTAACTTAGATGCGCTACAACATAATTTAAGTTATTATAAAAATAAAATAGGATTAGAGACCAAATTAATGGTTATGATTAAAGCATTTGCTTACGGAGCGGGTGCAGTGGAAATTGGTCAAATACTCCAGCAACAAGGCGTAGATTATCTGACAGTTGCATATACTGATGAAGGAGTTGAATTACGCAAAAACGGAATTTATACACCCATTATGGTGATGAACCCCCAAATTGAAGAATTTACAAAACTAATTGAATATTCGTTAGAGCCAGAGATCTATAGTTTTGAATTACTAAAAGCAATAGATGAATATTGCCTTATTAACGAACAAAATATTAAAATCCATATCAAATTAGATACGGGAATGAAAAGATTAGGTTTTGAAAGCCATGAAACAGAGGAATTAGCTAATTATTTAGCTGAAACACCACAATTATGGGTTGTCAGCATCATGAGCCATTTAGTGGCTTCAGAAAATTTAAAACATGATTTATTCACTAAAAACCAAATAAGCGAATTCAAAAGAATATCAGATATATTAACAGATAAACTGAGCTACACACCATTATTACACATAGCAAATTCAGCTGCTATTGAGAATTATCCAGAAGCCAAATTTAATATGGTCAGATTAGGTATCAGTTTGTATGGAATAACACAGAACCAAAAAGAAATTAAAAAAATTGAAAACGTGCTTACGCTGAAAACATATATTTCTCAAATAAAAATAGTCGATGAAAATGAGACAGTAGGATATGGCAGAAAAGGTAAATTAAACAAAAAAAGTACCATCGCTACGTTGGCTATTGGGTATGCAGATGGATACCCTAGATCTCTTGGAATGGGCAAAGGGATGTTTGAAATTAATGGTGAATTATGCCCCACCGTTGGAGCTATTTGTATGGACATGACAATGGTTGACATAAGTAATTTAAAGGAAGTAAAGACAGGTGATATCGCGTTAGCCTTTGGTGGAAAAATACAATTGTCAAAAATTGCAAAAAATGCAAAAACAATCCCGTATGAAATAATGACTAATATCAGTAGTCGGGTTAAAAGAGTTTATGTGAAAAATTAGAATAAGATGAAGCATCATTTAATCCTAATGAATATGTAAAAAGAAAATCAATTCTTACAGGCAAATCCTTAGATTAATTTCTAAGGATTTTTTTGTTAAAAAAATAAAATACCCAAAACGGATAATAGTATTTAAATCAACTAATAAAAAGAAACTTCCTAAGTATTATTAAGCATATCATTTATTTAGCATGATAACTAATAATTAATTAGCAAATAAGCTATATATTTAGTTGTTAAGATAAATATAATTATCTATAAAGCTAATTAATATAAGGTATGATTTTAAACAAGTCAAAATGAAGTCTAATTAAACTATTTGGAATTAAAAAAAGAAATACCTAAATTAGCTAAATAAGTAATAATAATGAGTGTAGAGGACATAGCTAAAGCTTTAGGTGACGAATCAAGAAGAAAAATTGTAGAATTATTGCAGTCGGGAGAATTACCTGCCACAGCTATTTTCGAACAATTTTCTTTTGCCGCACCCACTATATCAAGGCACCTTTCTGTCTTAAAGGACGCAGGAATTGTTAGAACTCGTAGAAATGGAGTTTTTATTTATTACTCGATAGAAAAAGAAACCTTGCAAATTTTATCCAACTGGCTCTCCCCTTTTTTACCAGAATCAATGGAAAAAATTAAATCAACACCGAAAGAAAGATCAAGTCCTATAAAGAAAAAAGATTTTGAAAATCCATTTGATAAATTTCAAAGTGAATTTTAAATATTAAAATAATAATATTTTCATGAAACGATTTGTAATCATTATTAGGGGCCCAATACAAGGAATTTCTGGCGAAAATAGCATGGCTAACGAGGAGGAATTAGAAGTAATTAGGACTTGGTTAAGAGACCTAAAAGCTAAGTATTCTGACATGCTTTATCAGAAATTTACGGGTCCACAAAGTTACTTTTCAAAGAGTGGAAAAATTGAAAATAAAATAATCCAACAAATTGACGGAGGTGAAATTTCGCAAATTGTCACCTTGATTTTACCATCGATAGATGTGGCTACTGAAATTGCGATGAGTTTTCCTTTCCCCAGCTCCTTTTTTACTATTGAGCTTAGAGAAATGAGTTAATCGCATAAAAAATGCCCTAAATTGACATATAGGGCATTTTTTACTCTTATTTATGAGAATCGAATATTTTTCAAAAAAAATTATTTGATTTCCCCTACCATATTCTCAGGCTTAACCCATGCGTCAAACTCCTCTGCAGTAACATAACCTAACGAAATAGCCGTTTCTTTAAGTGTAGACCCATTTTTATGTGCCGTTTGCGCTATTTCTGCTGCCTTGTAATATCCAATTTTAGTATTTAACGCAGTAACAAGCATTAAAGAGTTATTGACATGCTTAAGGATGTTGTCGTGCAACGGCTCTATGCCTACCGCACATTTGTCATTGAATGCCACACATACATCCCCTATCAATCTGGCTGAATGCAGAAAGTTATAGATCATGACAGGCTTAAATACATTTAACTCAAAATGACCATTGGATCCACCAATGCCAATCGTCACATCATTACCCATAACCTGAGCCGCAACCATCGTCATCGCCTCGCATTGTGTAGGATTAACCTTACCTGGCATAATAGATGATCCTGGCTCATTATCAGGGATATAAATCTCACCTATCCCAGAACGAGGCCCAGATGACAACATACGAATATCGTTTCCAATTTTCATTAGACTCACAGCCACTGTTTTCAATGCTCCATGAGCCTCTACAATTGCATCATGAGCAGCTAAAGCTTCAAACTTATTCTCAGCCGTAATGAAGGGCAAACCAGTCAAATTCGCAATATGGCTAGCTACATTCTCAGAATATCCCTTTGGGGTATTAATTCCAGTACCTACCGCTGTTCCTCCTAAGGCCAACTCAGACAAATGGGCTAAAGTATTGCTAATTGCCTTTAAACCATGGTTCAATTGTGACACATATCCTGAAAATTCTTGACCCAAAGTTAAAGGAGTCGCATCCATAAAATGAGTTCGACCTATTTTAACCACATTTTTAAACGATTTGGCCTTAGCATCTAATGTATCCCTCAATTTTGTAATACCAGGGATTGTGACTTCCATCAATGTTTGATAAGCTGCAATATGCATGGCTGTTGGAAACGTATCATTAGACGATTGAGATTTATTTACATCATCATTGGGGTGAACAAATTTCTGCTCATCCAACAAATTACCTCCTTGCAATACATGAGCACGATAGGCAATGACCTCATTACAGTTCATATTAGATTGAGTACCGGACCCAGTTTGCCACACAACTAAAGGAAATTGATCCGCCCATTGACCCGCTAAAATTTCATCACAAACAGCAGAAATTAAATTTTTCTTCGCCTCGTCAAGAACACCAGCTTCGAAATTAGTTATAGCCGCAGCTTTTTTGAGATAGGCAAAGGCACGTATAATTTCCTTTGGCATTTTATTGATATCCTGAGCGATAGGAAAGTTTTCTATCGAACGCTGAGTTTGTGCCCCCCAATATACATGCGCAGGTACTTTAACCTTGCCCATCGTATCCTTTTCAATTCTATATTCCATATGGCTATTTGTATTAATTTTGTAATAAGTTTACAAAAATACCACCAAAATTGACACACAAAACAAGAAAACTAAATTATTAATACAATGTTGAAAATTTACGGAATTCCAGCCTGCAATACCATGAAAAAAACATTCGAATACCTTCAATCAAAAGGCATTCCTTTCGAATTCATTAATTACAAAAAAAATGAACTCAGCCCTGAAGTCCTTCAAGATTTTATAGACCAATTAACGCTTGAAAAAGTATTTAATAAACAAGGGTCAACATATAGACAATTGCCAGAGGAAATTAAGTTGGCATTAAATGATCCAAAAAGAGCATTTGAATTCCTTTTAGAGAAAAATTCAGCCATCAAACGCCCTATGATTGTTGGCAAAAAAGGAATAATCGCAGGATTCAATGAATTAGAATTAGATAAATGGCTAAATATCTAATTATCCTTTATAGAACAACCATTTGCCCAATTCCTTCCAGGTTACTTTCTTGCCATACATCAAAATTCCAACGCGATAAATTCGTGCTGACACCCAGCTGCAGCCTAAGAATCCTAAAACTAATAGGGTCATAGATAAGATTAATTCCCAAACAGGAACTCCATAAGGCAATCGGACCATCATGTTTATAGGCGAAGTAAATGGGATCATTGACGCCCAAAATGCGATATTGCTATCAGGATCCTGTATGGTGTACTGTGCCAAAAAAAAGGACAATATAATCGGGATCATCACTATAAAAGTAAATTGTTGTGCCTCAGTAGCGCTTTCCACCGCTGAGCCGATCGCAGCAAATAAAGAGCTATACAGCATATACCCAACAAAAAAATAAAATAAGAAAGCGGCTATAATCATCGGTATATTCGTACTTTCCAACACCTTCGTCACTTCTGACATAGGTGATTCTTCCTCACTTTTTGAGCTTAAAGTACTTTTTTTTCCCGAGTCTATTTTTTTGATTTGGGTAAGGTTATTTTTTACTTTTTCCCCATAAAATTTACCTGTAATCTGCGTTAGGCCAATGGTCAAAACAATCCATAGTAAAAACTGCGTCAGGCCCACTAAACCCACTCCAATAATCTTCCCCAAAAGCAATTGATACGGTTTAACAGAAGAAATAATTACCTCAATAATTCGGCTGCTCTTTTCTTCAATAACCCCATTCATTACTTGAGAGCCATATAACAACAAGGTAAAATACAAAACAAAACCCATGATTCCAGCTAAAATCATCGCTCCTCCTGAACTAGAACTTGTCTCTTTTCCGTCGGTTGAAACGGTAATTGTCTCACTATCTATGTCAACCTGAGTGCTTTCATAAATCTGAGAAGAAATACCCGCTTTAAGCAGTAATTCTTGACGTACCTTGTTTTGAATAAGCTTCTCCACAGACTCCTTTAATGACATCCCTATATTCTTAGCCGAATAAATATGAACCCCTTTGGGATTCGTTAGGACATCCTCAGGGATGGTCACAAACGCATCAAATCCTTTTGAAGCAAATGCCATTTTCAACTCTTGCTCTTTTCCTAAAGTGAAAACAAATTCAAGCTCCTTATCAACCAGATCATTCTTTTTCCATAATCCACTCAAATCCAATATTTCTACCCGCTTAACTTCTTTATCTTTCATAGCTAACCATATAGGTATCGCATAGATAGCTGTGATTAAAATAGGTGCCAACAAGGATGAAATCCAAAAAGATTTCTTTAATACTCTCGTTATATATTCACGCTGTATAATTAATAAGATCTTATTCATATGCATTCGTTTCGTTTACAACTTGAATAAATATATCATTGAATGAAGGGATTGTTTCTTGAAATTCTAACAGGTCAACATGCGATATAATTTCAGATATAGCCTGATTTGAACTGATACCAATGTCCATTTTTAAAGTGGCCGATTGGCCATTGACCGACAAAATCTTCATCCCCTTTAAATCTGGAGGCAAATCACCCAAATACCTAATTTTAAATATATTCTGTTTATATCGATTTTGGACTTCTGTCTTTTCACCAGCTAACACAACTCTTGAATGATTAATTAGCGCAATGTCATCACACAATTCCTCTACCGTTTCCATTCGATGTGTTGAAAATAAAATAGTGGTTCCGCGCTCTTTAATGGCTAATATTTCATCTTTCAACATATTAGCATTGATAGGATCAAACCCAGAAAATGGCTCATCCAAAATTAAAAGTTTAGGCTCATGAACCACCGTAGCAATGAATTGAGTCTTCTGCTGCATACCCTTAGATAAATCATCTACAGGCTTATTCCACCAATCTTTAATATCCAATCGAATAAACCAATCTTTTAATTTCGAAATAGCCTCAGATTTAGACATTCCTTTCAACTGAGCCAAATACAATAACTGTTCCCCCACTTTCATTTTCTTGTAAAGCCCTCTCTCTTCTGGCAAGTAGCCAATTTGATCTACGTGCTTAGGTGAAAGTGGCTCTCCATCAAAAATTATTTGTCCAGAATCAGGGGCCGTAATCTGATTGATAATGCGAATTAATGAAGTTTTACCTGCTCCATTCGGGCCTAATAACCCAAATATCTTAGCCCGAGGAATTTCTAAATCAATGTGATCTAAGGCTAGATGGTCTGAATACTTTTTAACTACTTGACGTATGGATAAAATCATGTGCAAAACAAATTTCAGCTAAAATAAAAAAATGCGCTTATACCCATTTAGAAAATAGTATAAGCGCAATTTTTAAAGGATAAGCGTATTATTTTTTGGTAGCCGAAGTGCGAGCTGGAGCCTTGGCTGGGGCCTTGGACTTTGACGCACTCGCTGCTGCAGGCTTTGTAGCTGCCGCTGGCTTTGTAACTTCCAACAATAATGAAACTTGCTTTTGCTTAGATGCTTTTTTTGCTACTTTTTGTTTTTTTTTTAGCTTCCTTAACGGCTAATTTTTTAGCCGCTTTGGCTGCTTTTTCTTTTTTCTTAGCTAAATCCTTAGCTTGTTCATCTATCAACTTATGGTATTTCTTAGAAATTTCACCCAAAGCTTTATGACTCAACTGAACCATTTTCTTAGCATTTTTCTCGCTTAAACCTTTTAATTTAGGCAATACAACTGTTGCTAAAACATCTATTAGTACTTTATCAGATTCACTCATAATATTATATTTTAATTGTATGTTAAATCTATGTAAAGAAATTATTAATAAAAACTTTAGTGTGTTAAATTTTCAAGCTCTCTTAAAAATTTAATATTGGAAAAACTTAAATTTTGATCTTTGAAACAAAATCATAGCTAACAATTCCCATGCATACAGAGACATTTAAAGAATGTTTAGTCCCAAATTGAGGTATTTCAAGCGAATAATCGGCTGACTTAATAAACAAATCATTTACGCCAAACACTTCATTGCCAAACACAAAAGCATAGGTATGATTTTGATCAGGTTTAAATTCAAATAATGAGATTGAATCTTTTACTTGCTCAACGCATATTATTTTATAACCAAGATCTTTTAAGGCTTGAATGCAGGTTCGCGGACTATCAAAATAAGTCCAATCAACAGATTCATCGGCCCCTAAAGCTGTTTTAGATATTTCTCTGTGCGGGGGTTTTGCCGTTATTCCACACAAATATATATGTGAACACCGGAAGGAATCAGCCGTTCGAAATGCTGAGCCTACATTGTTCATGCTCCGAATATCATCCAAAACAAAAACAAAAGGAAACTTTTCTGAATTTTTAAATTGTGTCACATCGAGCCTATTTAGCTCATCCATTGACAACTTTTCATTCATCTATTGTACGATCCAAGTAAAAGGATAGGCTAACTCAGGTATTTTAACCCGGTCGGCCAACTTTTCTAACCTCGTTGGCAAATTAGCTACATAATCTCTTGCCTTCTCAGCTACATCATTTAATCCAGACATTTTTTCAATATCCCAATCCTTAATTAAGCCTTGCATGATACTGATGTAATCCATGGTTGTATACACGCCAATTCTTTGTGCCGCATCCGAAAAGTGCTCATAAACAGAACTTTTAGCCCCATTAATTTCACGCAGAAAATGTGCTGGCATGACGATTTTCTTTTTCATCATATCAGCAAATGCAATCATCATTTCAGATGGATCTAATTTGAAAATTTCGGTGACAAATGCCTTATACGCTTTTGCATGCCTTAATTCATCCGCTGCAATTTGGGCGCACATTCTTGACAATAATGAGTTGCCATGTTGTTTCGCTAAAGAGGCCGTTCTACGATGAGAAACGTTCGTTGCCATCTCTTGAAACGAAGTATAAATAAAGTTACGATATGGATCGCCTGAAGTACCAATATCAAAACCATCAGCAATCAAATACTGGGTTGAAACAGCTACAGAATGCATGTCAACCTTACCTGATAAGTATAAGTATGTGCCTAATAAATTACCATGTCTACCTTCTTCAGCAGTCCAATTACGTATCCAACGAACCCAACTATTTTCTTGATCTTGTTGGTTTACGGTATCCATTCCCATCAACCATGACTCGTACGTTGGCAATGCCTCCTCAGTAATTGTATCCCCAATTAACACGGCCCAATAATCATAAGGCAACTCTTTTGCAGCTTCTTGCAATAACTTTACTTCATCAAAAAAATTATCTTTTGTTGAATCTGGAAGCATATCTGAAGGCTGCCAATTGCTATCAATTGGATTTAAATATTGAGCAACAAAGTTGTCCATATTCCGGCCTAACTCAGTCATTACCTCTAATCTTGTAGTTGAAAGGGACATAAATAATCTATTTGAAAAAATAATAAAATTTAAATTAGTAAAATAATTGAGGATTCCCTAAATCAAAGACCCCAAATCGTTATTTGTTTGATAATAGTTTCTTTGCCGTTTGAAAAAAGCTAGAATTCCTCTTCGCTTGCTATAAAAAACATAAACTTTAAACTAGCAGCAAAAAGTACCAGACTAAAAAGTAGAACTATGCTTGAATGTAAATTCTTCATCAGCTAAAACTAAGTAAAAAGCATTTTTGAAATTTGGACTAAACCAATCACCCAAATTATAATAGGTCGCCCCCTCTCCTAACGGGAAAGCGATTGGATGGTGCCTATGTCCAAAAATATAGGCTTTTTTATGATTATTTGATTTTATATCTAACTGCATTTGACCCCTAACATAATTTAAAATAAAATCTGCATCTGAATCAAATGGAACATCTCCAGCTGAAATTGTATCTGATTTACGCGTATTTGACCACAAATGTGCTAGACGTACTCCCAAATCAGGATGCAAAATTTTAAACAAAAAAATCGATATTGGATTGACAAAAATTTGTTTTAAAACCTTGTAGCCATAATCTCCAGGCCCCAAACCATCCCCGTGTCCTAACAAAGTCTTCACTGATTTTCCTTGGATATCAAAACTAAATTCAGTCGGCTGATCATAAATAATGGCGCCAATTTCCTCTTTGAGATAGGTTCTCATCCATAAATCGTGATTGCCTACAAAAATATGAATTCGAATGCCTGCATCATTCATTTCGGCCAACTTCCCTAGAAACCGAACAAATCCTTTCGGTACCACTTGACTATACTCAAACCAGAAATCAAATAAATCACCTAATAAAAATACATCAGATGCATCTTTTTGAACTTGGCTGAGCCAGGTATTGATATATTTCTCCCTGGCCAGAGATTCAGCATTATTAGGGAATCCTAGATGAAAATCAGATGCAAAATAGGCCTTTTTGCCTGCTGGAATTTGAACTTCAATCATAAACTATCCAAAAAAAAGGTGGAGAATAACCCCCACCCAATTTACCTATTTACTTCGCTTTTGGCACCCTTTTCGCCACAGGCTTTTTCTCCTCCTTAGGCTCCTCTACCGGCTTCTTCCTAGGCTTGGGTTTAGCAGCAACTTTCTTAGTCGCATTTTTCTCAATTTCAGCTAAATCCCGAACATCCTTAGCATCCTTTCTTTTCTTTTCAGTCTCACCCTTAATAAACTCTTGATAGGACGTTAATTGCTCAAAAGGACGAGGGCCAACCAACTCTTCTAAATCACTTTGAAAAAGAACTTCTTTTTTCAATAATTGCTCTGCTAGAATCGTTAATTTATCTTTTTTATCAAATAATAATTTCTTTGTTCGCACATAAGCCTCCGCGATAATCTTACGAACTTCTTCATCTATTTCTCTTGCTGTTTGCTCTGAATAAGGCTTGTTAAATTGATACTCAGAACCTTTAGAATCGTAATATGAGATATTTCCTAACTTATCATTCATTCCATAAACGGTAACCATCGAATACGCCAATTTTGTAATTCGCTCTAAGTCGTTCTGCGCACCCGTTGATATTTTACCAAAAATAATTTCCTCCGCTGCTCTTCCCCCTAAGGTCACACACATCTCATCCATCAATTGCTCCGTGCGATACAAAAACTGCTCTTTCGGTAAATATTGGGCATAACCCAAGGCAGCAACTCCTCTAGGTACAATAGACACTTTAACTAATGGATTAGCATGCTCCAAAAACCAACCCGCAATCGCATGGCCAGCCTCGTGAAAAGCAACTATTTTCTTCTCTAGAGGAGAAATTAACTTATTTTTTTTCTCTAAACCACCAATCACCCGGTCCATTGCTTCTTGGAAATCATCCATGTCAACAGCCGTTTTATTGCGACGTGCGGCAATTAAAGCTGCCTCATTACAAACATTAGCAATTTCAGCCCCAGCAAACCCTGGCGTTTGTGCAGATAATTCTTTAGGATCCACCCCTTGAGCCAATTTCACCGGCTTCAAGTGGACTTTAAAAATAGCCTCTCGGCCAATAATATCAGGCTTGTCAATCGAGATAGTACGATCAAATCGACCCGGTCTCAAAAGTGCTGGATCTAATACATCCGGACGGTTTGTCGCCGCCAAAATTATAATTCCAGAATCCGTTGCAAAACCATCCATTTCAACTAATAATGAATTCAAGGTATTCTCTCTTTCATCATTAGAACCAGGCATCTGACCTCTTCCTCTTGACCGACCCACCGCATCAATTTCATCAATGAAAATAATACACGGCGCCTTTTCCTTAGCTTGCTTAAACAAATCCCTAACACGAGCCGCACCCACTCCCACAAACATCTCAACAAAATCAGAACCTGATAGAGAGAAGAATGGAACCCCTGCCTCCCCGGCAACAGCCTTCGCCAGGAGTGTTTTACCCGTACCCGGAGGGCCGACTAACAAGGCACCTTTGGGAATTTTACCTCCCAAATCAGTGAATTTTTTAGGGAATTTTAAAAACTCAACAATCTCTTGAATTTCCTCTTTCGCTTCATCTAAACCCGCAACATCATTGAAAGTAATCTTAACCTTTGCTTCCCCTTCTATTAGCGTGGCACGACTTCTGCCAATATTAAATATTTGACCTCCAGCGCCCCCACTGCCTCCCATACGGAAAAACAAAAAGTAAAAACTTAAACCCATTAAGATAAAGAAACCCCATGTACCCAGCCAATCCAAAGGACCCGTTCTCGTTTCTGGAGTAGCAAAAATTCGCTCATTGCGTGGAAAATTCTTTTGACGGTCTTCAAGAAAATGCTCAAAGCCCTCCTTTGAAATAATCGGAAACTCAAAATGTGGGCCCTTTTTAATCGAAATCATGCCCTGAGGAGAATCCTTGAAATATTTACTGACGAAGGTAGACTTCAAACTTACTTCGACCAAGCGATCATTCACAATCGTAACGCCCTCCACTTCCTTTTGAATAATCATGGATTCAAATTGATTTTGATTGATCTCTTGCAGTGTCCTTTGCTTCGTAAAAAAGAACATACTAACCATGGTAATGGCTAGACCAATCATCAGCCAACTCTGCATACCTCCAACTGGCTTTTTAGGTAATCTAGGTTGAATTCCCGAACGCTTACTGTTTTTAAAATTACTTCCTTGTTTAGCCATTTTGTTTTTAGGTATTTGGGCATTTAAACTTTAAAACAACCAAATTAGTTCGAAAAATTTAAAAATTATTTCAAATTAACTCCAATTGGTTTTAATCAGGGATATTGGTGAATTTAGCATCCCCCCATAGCTCCTCCAATTTAAAAAATGCACGCTTGTCTTTCAAAAATACGTGCACAATCACTTCATAATAATCCATCAAAATCCATTCTCGATTTGCCCTACCCTCCATGGCATGCACATGAACACGCGCTTGTTCCCAAACTTCTTTGTCGACCGAATCCGCAATGGCTTCAATTTGAGTGTCGGAAGAACCCGAACAAATAACAAAAAAATCAGTAAAAGCATTGTGAACACCTCTTAAGTCCATCACGACAATTTCTTGAGCTTTCTTCTCTTGCATTCCCTTCACCACACATTGAACTAATACTTCAGATGAATCAACGTTAATAGCGGCTTTCTTAGGACTTTTAGGCATAAATGATATTTAAACGAATAAAAAATTAAATTTGTTGTTGTAAACATAAAATTACAAATAAAATTTGAACAAATATCAAGCCCCCACTCGGTTCGTAGGCAAAAACACCAAATATCATGAATCATGTGCTTCTACGAACTCGTTAGCATTCCAAGAGGCTCTAGAATATCAGTTACCTGAAGGTTTTGCCTGGATTGCTGGACATCAAACAGAAGGAAAAGGGCAGAGGGGAAACAAATGGCTAGCCCAACCGAATGAAAATTTATTAGTCTCCTATTTATTGAAGCCCAACGATCAGCAAGCCATTCATCAATTTTATTTAAGCAAGGCTATCTCCATTGGCATCCTTGAAGGGCTTCAAAAATGGGCCATAAATACATTATTAGAAAAATTACCCATTAAAATCAAGTGGCCCAATGACATCTACATAGAGGAACAAAAGATCGCCGGAATACTTATTGAAAATAATTTCCAAGCGGGTCAATGGAATTTTTGCATTGTAGGAATTGGGATAAATATCAACCAAACAGAATTCGACAATTTAAGAGCGAGCTCATTGAAAAAATGGACTAAATCACCTGCAAAAATCGACATACGAGAAATTTTTAATGCCATTTCCATCGAAATCGAAAACTATTATCAACTATTTCTTTCAAACAATTTCGAAGAAATAGACAAGCTGTACCATCAAAATTTATTCAGGTTGCAAACCAAGGAACTATTCGAAGATGAAACAGGAATATTTTCAGGAAAAATAATACGAGTAAATCCAAATGGGCACCTGGTACTTGAAAAATCGAATGAACTCAAAGTATATGATTTAAAAGAATTAAGTTTTATTTTTAGCGAATAAAACCTATAAAAACGATGATATCTAGCTACCAAAGTAATTTGGAAAATTTCTATTATTGGACTCATGAAAAACCCAATGAAATTTTCCTAAAACAACCGATTGGAGATAATTTCATCGATTTCACCTATCAAGAGGCGGAAAATCACGTTAATAAATTAGCCGCATTTCTACAAGAGAAAGTCCAAACAGGGCCAAAGCATGTGGGTATAATGGCAAAAAATTCAGCCTATTGGATTTTAGCTGATTTAGCCATTTCCTCAGCAGCTTGTGTTTCGGTTCCTTTTTATGCGACTTTAACTTCAGAACAATTAAATGAGGTATTAGTACATTCCGATTGCCAAGTACTCATTGTAGGGAAATTGGATCATTGGGATTCCATCAAAAGCGGAATTCCCTCAAATGTTCTCATCATCCACACACCTGAATCCGAAGGAAAAGATTCAATCCAATGGAATGACATCCTAAACCAAGAGTTTCCGCCATTTCAGCCCCACAAACCACAGCACAACGAATTATCCACCATCGTGTATACTTCAGGCACTACAGGTTCGCCCAAAGGGGTCATGATTTCCAATAGTTCGGTGGCACAAGCAATCAATTTAGCTAGGAAAATTGCCCATTTAGATACACCAAATGCACGATTTATATCCTATTTACCCTTATGTCATATTGCCGAAAGGAATATTGTCGAATTTGCCAGCATCGCTTCGGGCGGAACCATCTATTTTGTAGAAAATCTATTGACATTTAAAGAGAATTTACATCGGGCAAATCCTACTCACTTCCTAGCGGTGCCTAGAATTTGGAGTAAATTTCAAGAAGGAATTTTAGAAAAAATAGGAGGGCAAAAAAAACTCGACTTACTTTTAAAGGTCCCCATTATAAATCAAATCATAAAGAAAAAAATCAAAAAAGGTCTTGGTTTAGATCAAGCCATTTTGATGCTTACTGGAGCGGCTCCTATGCCTCCTGAACTATTAAAATGGTATCAAAAAATTGATTTTTTCATTCAAGAAGCCTACGGAATGACCGAAAACATGGGTTTAAACTCGCTCATGCCGAGAGATGAAATAAGAATTGGCACAGTAGGCAAAATTCATGAGACCTGTGAAACTAGAATTGACCCGGTAACGAAAGAGATACAAATGAAAGCCGATTATAATTCATGGGGATATTACAAAGAAGAAAAATTGACCCAAGCGCTTTTCGAGGATGGATGGTTAAAAACAGGAGATATGGGTGAAATAGATTCAAATGGTTTTTTATCCATCATAGGACGTGTAAAAGATAATTTCAAAACTGCTAAAGGACAATATGTATCACCCGCTCCAATCGAAAATAACCTATCAATAGATCCACATATAGAACAATGCTGCGTGGTAGGAATAAATTTACCCCAACCCATTGCGTTAATTATCTTAAGTTTAGAAGGGAAGAAATTGGAAACGAGTACTTTGGTAAAAAATCTAGAAGACTTAAGGAAAAATACCAATCCCCAATTTAAAAAATATGAGCACATTTCTAAAATGATCATTTTAAAAGAGGATTGGACGATCGAGAATAATTGCCTCACCCCAACTTTGAAAATAAAAAGGCCCATCATTGAAAAGAAATATTTGGATTCATTTGAAACATGGAATAATCAATCTGAATCAATTATTTTCGAATAAATTAATCTGGTATTAAATTTTGTACCAGCCTTATTAATTAAATTTAAGGCATGCGAATGCTTTTATTTATTTTATTAACCTTAATTGCCTATTCAACCAGCGCGCAATTTATTCGCATTGATAGTATTCTCTTCAAAGGAAATGAAAAAACAAAAAATCAAATTTTACATAGGGAATTGGATTTCAGCCTGGGTGATTCAGTAGCCATTAATACTTTAGATACACGATTAGAGTACAATCGTCGCAAATTAATGAATACGAATTTATTCATTTGGGTCAAAGCAGATTTAAACCAATTACCCAATGGACACCTGAAAATTTCATTTGAATTTCTTGAACAATGGTATATTTTAGGATTTCCCATTTTTCAACTAGCCGACCGAAATATAAATGACTGGTGGTCAAGAGGTCGTGATTTAAATAGATCTATTTATGGAATCCATTTTATTCACAACAACTTCCAAGGTCGAAACGAAAAATTAACATTAAAAGCGGAAACCGGATTTACTCAAAGACTTGATTTCACCTATAGTAATCCATATCTAGACAGGAAAAAAACATTGGGTTTATCGTTAAATACAAGTTATAGCACTTCGAAAACCATCCCATATAAAACAAGAAATGATACCCTACAATACTTAACAGATGAAAAAATATTACGTGAAAGGTGGGCTAGTGGAATTACCTTGCGAAAGAGATTTAAATTTTACGACATTCAAACCTTAGAGCTAAAATATTCGCACACAATCATTTCCGATACCGTTGTCAAATTGAACCCGAATTATTTTGCGGTCCATACGAAAGAACAAAATTTCACCCAATTACTCTATACCTATTCCTATGATTTCAGGGATTTAATTGCCTATCCTTTAAGAGGCCGAAAATTTGATATATCGGTCAATAAAGTAGGCATACTCCCTTCTGACGACGTTGATTTCTGGGAATTAACAGGAGCCATTGCCTATTTTTTTGACCTAGGTTCCCATTTTTTTATAAGCTCACAAGTAAAAGGAAAAATTTCAAAAAATGCGAATATCCCCTATGCAAATATTAGAGGGCTGGGGTATGGAAATGAAATTGTACGTGGATATGAACTCAATGTATTAGACGGGAAATCATACTTTTTAAATAGAAATACACTCAAATTCCAATTGGTAAATACAATTTTCAAACTACCCTTTTTACCCATCAAGCAATTTAATCAGATCCCTCTAGCTATTTACCCCACCGCTTTTTATGATTTTGCTTATGTGAACAACAACTTTTCGGAAAATGAAAACAAACTCGTTAACCAATGGATTTCTGGGGGTGGTATCGGTTTTGACGTGGTAACGTATTATAATTTAGTCTGCAAGTTTGGATTTCCTGTCACTAATGGAAGTAAACTTGGGATGGTAATCGGAATTGGAAGAGAATTTTAAGATTAAAAGAAAAATGGTTCAGACCAATAAAAAATAGGCCAGTTAATAACCGACCTATTTTCATAATACCTAACCACTAATAATCTTATATATTTTTAATATTAATGAGCAAGCCTATATTGATTACAAAAATAACATTTATTTTTTTAGTTAGCACTTTTTCTGTATCATTTCAATAATTTTAACATTTAAATTACCTTTCTAAATAACATGAGAAAATATTTTAATCGCCTTAGCCACATGACTGCCAAATCAATCGTTTTTGTTTTAACATCTACCTTAGTGTTTATTTCATGCAATTCATCTCAAGAAAATGAAAAGAATGAAGCATCAACTACTTCCGAAATAGACCAAAAAACATTAAATGCTTGGGAGAAAAGTGGTGATCTGATTCAAAAAATCACCTTAAGTTCGAAAGGTATAATTCGAAATAAGGAGTGGGGTATTTCGATAGACTCTTTACAAGAAAAGCTTGAATTAGCTGAAAACCAACCGGCCAACGGCAAATCTTATACACTCTATTTTGATGATAGTGACTTGAATTTTACGGATATTTCCTACCTAAGTGATAACCAACAAAAATTATCTGAAATTGATTTTGATATTTTTGTAGAAACAAAATCTCAGGTAGAAGAACTGAAGGGAAAATTCATCCCCTATTTACAAGTGAAATTTGGAGCCGCAAAAACCGAAGGCAATAAAATCTTTTGGGAAAATGATAAAAATACCCAAGTCATCTTACAAGATGTAAGTACGGGTAAAGACCCGGGGATAAAGCTCATTTTTATAAGAAAAAATTAAACTTTCCAAACCCAACCGCGCGTATCTTCGATCTCGCCAAGTCTAATTTGATTAATTTCTGTGAAAACTTTGCTAGAGAAATCTGACTCTTTTTTATCAGGCAACTGATAATCTTTACCTTCAAAACCTATGATTTGAATAGGTGCAATCACTGCCGCAGTACCCGCTCCAAAGGCCTCGGTCACAGATCCATCTAAAATACCACTGACTAACTCTTTCACAGACAATTGACGTTCTTGGACATCAATTCCCCAGTCTTTGGCAATTTGAATAACTGATTTTCGAGTTACCCCATCTAAAATGGTATCTCCCGTTGGGGCAGTAACTAATGAACCACCTACCATAAACATCAAATTCATCGTTCCAGCTTCTTCTACATATTGGTGAGTAGCAGCATCTGTCCAAATAATTTGGTCATAACCCGCTTGCATAGCCTTTTGAGTCGGAAACAAAGAACCCCCATAATTACCTGCATTCTTTGAAAAACCCACTCCACCTTTGGCAGCACGAATATATTCGGTTTCCACGCGCACTTTTAGAGGCTTGGAATAATAAGAGCCTACTGGGCAATTGAAAATAATAAATTTGTACGTTGTAGAAGGACTAACTCCTACATATTCATCGGTAGCAAACATAAATGGGCGTATGTATAAAGAACAACCTTCTTTGTCCGGTACCCACGCTTGGTCTATCTCCAACAACTTTTTCAAACCGCCTAAAAAAATCTCCTCAGGCACCTCAGGCATGCACATACGAACAGCCGATTTATTAAACCGTTTTAAATTCTCTTGTGGTCGGAAAACCAAAACATCCCCTTTCTTAGAACGATATCCCTTCATTCCCTCAAAAATGGATTGGCCATAATGAATGGACATCATGGCTGGCTGATAGCTCAGCGGGCCATAAGGCTGTATAGTCATCGATTGCCAAGCGCCATTGGCATATTCAGCAATCAACATGTGATCTGCAAAACTACGTCCGAAAGCTAAATTGTTAAAATCGACTTCATCGATTCTTGACTTTCCTATAGGTTGTATTTGAATTTCCATTTTTTAATATTCTTATTTGCCAGAATTCCAAGGTGTTTCTGGAACACCTAACGTTTTATGTAATAATCGACACATCATAAATAAGTAATCTGATAATCTATTTAAATATACAATTGAAATAGCATAATCTTCATTATGAATGGGCTTTGCCCATTGAATTAAACTACGCTCAGCACGTCTACAAACAGTTCTTGTAATTTGAGCTATGGCAATCGTCTCATGGCCACCCGGTAAAATAAAAAATCTCATGGGCTCTAAATTAGCATCCATTTCGTCAATCATCTCCTCTAATGCAACAATATCTTGTAAGGATATTAATTTCATATTACCCAAATATTCCTTTGAATCTGTGGCAATATGAGCCCCTAAAACAAATAAACTTTGTTGGATTTTAATTAATTTTTGAGACAATTCGTCATGAACTTTGCAGATAAGTAAACCAATAAATGAGTTCAACTCATCTACATCCCCTATGGCAGCTAAACGAACATCCGACTTTAAAAGGTCTTTGCCATCGGCTAACCTAGTAAAACCTTGATCACCATTTTTTGTATATATAGGCATTGTTCATTTTTTGTTGAGGACAAAAATACTTTTTTCGGCCTTTATTTCAAATATTTGCCAAAAATATAGGTTTGAATGAGAGAATAAAGATAAAGATTAGGTCATCCAAGATTTCAAAACTAATTTTGCCTACAAGCTAAAAAATATGTCGATCGATTATTTCCTTTCTCGGGTACTTAGAATTTTTACTTTAATAAGTCTAGGCATTACTCTATTATTTATATACCGTGGATTACCAGATCCAGTGGCGGTACATTTTGGAGAAACGGGCAGAGGTGATGGTTTTTTACCAAAAGCGGAGATATTTTATTTACTAGCTGGCATTATTACCCTTTTAAATATTTTAATATTATTATTGATCAAAACAGTTGAAAAAATTCCTGCTATAAGTTTGAGTACTTTAAAACGGCTTTTTCCGGATAAAGCTCCAGAGAATATCAAAAAAATATGCGTCGATTGGCTACATTTTTTCCCCGTCGCCATTCATGGCTATTTAATATTAATCCTTAGGACCCTTTTGTTGTTAAATGATGAAAGAACTAGAAACCAAGATTTCACATACATTCCTATGGTCGGGGTTTGTTGTCTATTGCTTTGGTTAATTTATTTACCAGCGAGATTATTAAGTTTACCTAAATCAGATTCATTGGAATGAAATCCAATATGCCTAATATCTTCATTCAGGATTATGATTATCCATTAAATGATGAAAAAATTGCGCTTTTCCCCTTAATTAATCGGGATGAATCTAAGCTCTTGATCTATGATTCAGGAAGTATCAAGCACCAAGTTTTCAAGGAATTACCTGAATATTTACCCCGTAACAGTTTATTAATATTTAATAACACAAAGGTTATTCCTGCCAGAATAAATTTAACAAAAGCGACAGGAAGTAAAATCGAAGTATTTCTATTGAAGCCGATTAAAGGGGACTTAGCGACTCAATCAATCCTAAATCAGGATTCAGAAACCATTTGGGAATGCTTAGTGGGCAATAAAAAAAGATGGAAAGTCGATGAGCAAATCAAGCGGTCTATCTTTATCGATTCCAAAGAGATTGTTTTAACATTTCAATGGTATAAAAGAGCTGAAAACTTGATTAAAATAACATGGAATGAACCCATTCAATTCGTTCAGATTTTAGATGCGGTAGGTCAAATCCCTTTACCTCCTTATTTGGAAAGAGGGGTGGGTCCGGAGGACAAAAATAGATACCAAACGATATTCGCGAAAGAATCTGGGGCTGTTGCGGCACCAACGGCCTCGCTACATTTTTCACAGGAAGTTTTCAAGCGATTAAAAAAACAAGGGATTAAGGAACTCTATTTAACTCTACATGTGGGTGCAGGCACTTTTTTACCTGTTAAAGAAGAGAATGTACAAAATCACCCAATGCACCGTGAGCAGCTCATTTTCTCCAAAGAATTTATTCAAAATTTACAGAACCATGAGGGTCCGTACATTCCGGTTGGAACCACTTCAATGCGTGCATTGGAAAGTCTTTATTGGGCCGGAGTTTGGTTAATCGAGGAACTAGATATCCCTGAAACAGGTTTCAATATACCCAAAGAATTCCCTTATATACCCCGTAATCAATTAATCCATACGAAGGATGCGTTGGAAAAAGTGTTAACATTTATGGAAGAAAAGGGGATTCAAGAATGGGTTATTTCCACGGAGCTTTTGATCATGCCTGGATATGATTTACGGTTTTGTGATGCCATTATTACAAATTTCCACCAACCTAAATCAACTTTATTAGTCTTAGTATCAGCGATTATTGGCGATGCTTGGAAGCAAGTTTATCAAGAGGCTATCTTACAAAATTATCGGTTTTTAAGTTATGGCGATGCTTGCTTATTTTTCAAGTAGTAATAAATTAAATGGATATTGTTATTTTTGCAACCCGATTGGGTTAAGAAGATATAGAAATGCATAGAAGTCCATTTCTTAAGCAGTCGATTGCATTTAAATAAAGGGTTTGAATATATGAAGATCAATTTCATCGAAGAATTACGTTGGCGCGGCATGTTACACGACATGATTCCTGGCCTAGAGGAGCACCTAAATAAAGAAATGACGGTCGCATATATTGGCTTTGACCCTACAGCACCTAGTCTTCATATTGGAAATTTAGCGGCTATTATGCTTTTGAAGCACTTCCAATTGGCCGGACATAAACCTATCGCATTAGTGGGAGGTGCTACGGGTATGATTGGTGACCCATCGGGGAAGTCGGCGGAACGGGAATTTTTATCTGAGCAAATCTTGAGGGATAATCAAGTAGGTATTCAAAAACAATTAGAGAAATTTTTAGCATTTGGAACAGGGGCTAATTCAGCTGAGCTTGTCAATAATTACGATTGGTTTAAAGAATTTAGTTTTTTAGGATTTTTACGAGAAGCGGGTAAGTTTCTAACGGTTAATTACATGATGTCAAAAGACTCGGTAAAAACACGCTTAGAAACGGGTATCTCCTTTACTGAATTTTCGTATCAATTATTACAAGGCTACGACTTTTATCATTTATATAAAACTAAAAATGTCCGTTTACAGATGGGCGGTTCAGACCAATGGGGTAATATAACGACAGGAACTGAGTTGATTCGAAGGAAAGAGGGGCATGATGAAGAAGTGACAGAGCGTGCTGCGTATGCGTTAACGACTCCATTAGTTACCAAGTCGGACGGAACTAAGTTTGGTAAATCTGAGTCTGGGAACATTTGGTTAGATGCTGGAAAAACGAGTCCATATCAATTTTACCAATTTTGGTTAAATGCGGCTGATGCAGATGTATCTAGATTGATCCGGGTTTTTACCTTATATGATCAAAGTACAATAGAGCGTTTAGAAAAAGATCATGCGGAAGCACCGCATTTAAGAATTCTTCAGAAGGCTATCGCCAATGAGGTAACAGCTCGTGTCCATGGGGATACAATAACTCAATTAGTCATTGAGGCATCGGAGCTTTTGTTTTCGAAAGATGCGGTCGAAAAATTAGAAAATGCCTCTGAAAAATTGTTAGCCCAATTGCCTATTCATAAAATTTCAAGTGAATTATTAGCGGAATGTACCAATATAACGGATTTAATCAGTATAGGATGCTCAAATTTAATTTGTTCGTCCAAAGGTGAGGCAAGAAAGGCCATTCAAGGCAATGCGATCAGCGTTAATAAGGTTAAAATCACTGACTATCAAGCACCTATCGATTTTAACAAAATCAAAGGTAAATACCTCTTGGTCGGAAATGGAAAGCAGAAAAATTATATTTTATCTTTCTAGAATTTCAGTATTCGGGACCTCGAAAAAATAATTCATTTTATTTCAGAAATAATTTGGACTAAAAAAATAAATCGTGCATCTTTGCACTCCCAATTGCTAGCTAAACGCAGCTAGCGCATAGACGAGAGGATTAAGTGGTTAGAAATAATCTGAATTTAACTTCGAGTTTACAGAGTTCTTTGACGTGTTGATAGAAATAAAGAAGAGGTGCCATGTT
>SXGQ01511940.1_pt1 | contig 47558 bp, 31 predicted proteins | sample 3178371 | NCBI WGS metagenome assembly SXGQ01 (sample SAMN11356859, study PRJNA531348) | freshwater metagenome | isolation source: freshwater sample F1-20 | place: China: Fuxian Lake, Yuxi | collected 2017-12-25 | reverse complement strand
GGCTCGGAATACACGGTGGATTTTCTGCCGAAGGCGAAGTTCGAGATCGTCGTTGCCGATGACCGCGCTGACGAAGTCGTTCGCACAATCATCAACACCGCGAAGACCGGCAAGATTGGTGACGGAAAGATATTCGTTTTCCACGTTGAGGACGCGATTCGCATCCGCACGGAAGAACACGGTGAACGGGCGGTTTAAGCGACCCGCAGATGTCTACTTGGCTTATCGCAATTGTTCTGGGCCTTGTCGAAGGTCTCACGGAGTTCATACCGGTCTCCTCAACCGGGCACCTTTTGATTGTGGAGCACCTCCTTGGTGTGGAGCGAGTCGAAGGTGGTGCGTTTTTCAATGGCGAGTTCTTTAACGCAATCGTCCAATGCGGAGCGGTGCTCGCCGCGCTGCCGCTTTTCAAGGACCGCTTGGCCACGCTGAAACGCTGGCGTGAGCCGGCCTATCGGGACTATTTCCTGAAGCTCGCCGCAGCCTTTGGAATTACTGCAATTGGCGGTCTCGCGCTGAAGAAGGCGGGGCTCGAGCTTCCGGAATCGGTGGCACCCATCGCCGCGGCGCTGGCGGTGGGTGGCGTGCTTTTTGTTATGGTGGAGCGATGGATTCGCGGTCGTCCGGAAGTAACTGAAATCAGCTGGAAGCTCGCGCTTTTGATCGGTGCGGCGCAACTTTGCGCCGTCGCGTTTCCAGGAACTTCGCGCTCGGGCGTGACAATTCTCGCGGCTTTGATGCTCGGACTCGGACGCGGGCCTGCGACGGAGTTTTCATTTCTGCTCGGTGTGCCCACGCTTCTTGCCGCGGGCGCGCTGAAGACGCTGCATTTAGTCAACCACCCGGAACCGGTTTTGTGGGGACCGCTCGTTGTTGCCTGCGTAGTTGCCGCGATTTCCTCAATCCTTGCGGTCAAATGGATGCTCGGGTACGTGCGTACGCACACATTTACGGGTTTTGGAATTTACCGGATCGCGCTCGCTGCGTTGCTGCTCGCACTTTACGCAACAGGCATCGTGCATTGAATCCGGGCTAGCGGCTGCTGCTCCGCAGGAGGTTACCGACGAGGGTTGATGCAACGTTTCGTGATACGTCGAAGCCGGTAAGGCGCCATCCGGCGAGTCCTTGAAACTCGAAGACCATCTTTGTTCCGTCGTTGTTGTCCACGGCCACAAACGTGAGCGGACCTCTCCAGCCCTTGTTCGTGAAGTGATAGGAGCTGCGGACTTCTTTTGTATGAATGAGGTCGAACATTCGTCCCGTCTGTTCCTCCGTGAAGAGCAGGTCGATTTGCTTTTCGTGCAAAACGATCGCGGCGAGCAACTCGGAACGCGCACGTTGCAGCGGGTAGTTCGAAGGTTGATGCTGGCGCAGAGTGTCGGACAGCATTCCACGAATACCGGCTTTAAATGCCTCGCGGAACTTCGGGGTGTCAGTCGCCGCTGCGAGCGTCGTTAAATCACGATTTACGACCGCGGTCGCAAAATCCTCGGTCAATTTATACGGCGAGTAGATGAAACCGCCGATGGACGCGAGCAGGATCAGCAGGAGGAGCTTTTTCAAATTCGCGTCCCGAATCCGCTACTTGACGAGTGCCTCCATGGCGGCATCAGGAGCGGCACCTAGTTCGACGGCCTTGTCATACGCCTTCTTTGCCTCGGGCTTGTTGGCGGGCGTTTTTGTGGCCATGACCACGGCGAGATTGAACCATGCGTCCGCGTATTTGGCGTCGAGCTGCAAGGCGGTTTCGAGTTCCTTTTGCGCTGCCTCCATCCAGCCTTTCTGAGCTGCCGTGATGCCGAGGTAATTGTGCGCCGTGGCATTCTTGGAGTTGATCGCGAGGGACTTCGTGAGCGCGTTTACGGCGTCATCGTATTTCTCCTGGCTGTAGTAAACGATGCCGAGCGTGCACCATGAAAATGAGTCCTCCGGAGCGATTGCGAGCGCCTTCCGGAGGCTGTCCTCGGCCTGCTTCAACTTTCCTGCACGGAATTGAACCACGCCACGATTTGAAAGCAGGTAAAGATTGTTCGGAACGAGTAGGAGAGCCTTGTCGTAGAGCCGCTCGGCGTCCGGATATTTCTCGCGGTCGAAGGCTGCTTTGGCCTGCTCCGCAAGTGGTTTGACGTCATCCGGAAGATTCGGAATCGCCGACGTCTCGACTGCGTGTGAGCTTCCCGGTGTTTTGGAATCCGTCTTTCCCGGCTCGGTTTTGATTTCAACGGGATCCTTCTTCGGGAGGTCATCGATCTTCGATGGCGGCGGATTGGTCAGTTTTGCCATCTCGGTCTTATTCGGTTCAGTCGGAGTTGCCGGTTTGGCAATTGCAGGTATCTCCGGTTTTGGAAGCTCCGTCGGAGGATTGTTAGCGTTCGTCTTCTCGGGCGTTCCAGCGGCGGGAGCAGGATTCTCCGGCGCGGTTGCTGCGGGATTTCCAGCTGGCGCGGCTTCTTGCGCGGTGCTTGGCAGAACTGCGACGAGCGTGTTCGGATCCTGCACGGTCAGTTCCGGTTTCTTAAACAAACGGCGCTCCTCGGAGCTGAGTTTGATGACAGGCTGTGTGAGGAAGCCGATTTGCTTCAGAAGCACGTCCGATTCGATCTGGAGCTTATCCATTTCCTTCTGGATCATTTTTTTCCGCTGCGCGCGGTTTGCATCCTCTTGCAAAACGCGCATGACGATTCCCTGTAGCAGACGGTTTTCCTCGGTCATCTTGCGCTGCTCTTCAGCGCTTGCCGTTTTCTCCGCTTTGAATTGCTGGATTTGCTTCGAGTAGTCGCCGACCTTTTTTGGAGTTCGCTCACTTCGGTGGTGAGCTTCGAACTGGTCTCGTTCGAAACGAGCAGCGCCTTCTGCGACTCCGTTACCTGCTTTTGCAGCGCTGCGATGGCCTGCTCCTTCTCGACCGAGTCAGCCTTGAAATTGAGAATCTGTTTCTCGGCATCACCGAGTTTCTTCAGCAGGTTCGCGTTATCCGCCATGAGCTTGTCGGTCTGTTTGTTCAGATCCTTCAGCTTCGCAATTTCGGTGCGGGCCTCGTCGCGTTCCTTTGTCAATGTCGTGACCTGTCCCGCGAGCGATTCACTCTTCTTGCGCTCGGCGGCAATCACACCTTCAAGGCCCTTGATCTTGCCGGGGAGTTCGGCTGCCTCCTGCGCGCGTGCGGCGAGTGCCTTCGCGCGGGAGGTGAGTTGCTCTTCTCGCTCGGTCGCGGCAGCGAGTTCGGTCTGCGCGGAATCACGCTGCTTCTTCGCGTCGGCAAGCTGGCTCTCGAGTTCCTTGACCCGGGCGGAGTTCTTGTCTCCGGAGCTTTTGATTTCGAGAACGTTCTTCTGATATAGATCTGCGAGGTCTTGCGCCTTTTTCTGAGCCGTTTCAGCAGCCTTACGCGCGGTCATCGCGCTATCCAATTCCTGCGTGAGTTGCTGGCTTTTGGCCTTCTCTGCGCGGAGTTCTTCCTGGGTGCTCTGGAGGCGGTTCTCAAGATCAGCAATTTGCTGGCGGATTAAATCGAGTCCCCCAACGGCACTCACGGGCGGCACAGTTTTCTTAGTGCCCTTCCCAATGGGCTGGCGGGGCTCGGGCGGGTTGTTGTCGATTGGAGGAAGTGCGACACCTTCCACTGGTTCGAGGGGCGGAAGACCAATTTCCGCGGGTGCCGTTGCGGGTGCGATCGGTGGAAGCACTTCGCCGCCCCCGCCGGGGCCAACGCCCATCTGGCCCTGGATACGATCAATCGCCTCCATTGTGCGCTTGAGCCGAAATTCTACGATGTCCTTCTGCCAGTTTGGCCATGTCTGCTTCACTCGCGTGAGCATGTTTGCGGCGGTGCGGTAGTTGACCATCGCATCCTTAAGTTTGCCGTTCTTCTCGTCGTCCTCTCCTTTACGAACGATGAGGAATGCTTCGACAAACTGGCCCTGCGCACCGGAATCCTGGGCGCGGACTGGGACGAGCGGCGCGGTGGCGAGACCGGCGAGCAGGCAGACGATGGCAATTGTGCGGCGCATAAAAATGTGGCGTTTTTTGAGGAAAGGGGCGTGAAACTAGTTGATTTACCGGCGTGTGGCAATCAGTTCTGAGGCTTTTCCACGTGAAGCCACAGTTAGCGAACCGCCAGTCAAACCGTCCTTTTCCGCGTCCTGTCTCGTGGCTCAAGGTTCCTCAATTTCGCGCTTTTGAAGCAGCAGGCACCAATGCGCATCGCGTGGCGTCAGGGTCGGATGGATGGATCGAGCGCCTCGGTTCCGATGCAATGATTTCGTACAAGAACGACGCGGCACTCGCGGACTTCAGCGCGGGATTCGAGCAATGGTGTATCGAGAGCGGTTGGCGTCCAGGGCGGTTGTTCGGGCGTTTTTTGCCAATCAAGAACGACGAGCGTGTCTCGCCGGCGCTGATTTCCGGGGACGCGACGCTGCCGCTGCAGACGGTTATATCCGAGGCTGGGGTCAGGTTTGAGATCGACTTCGAGGCTGGTTACAGTCACGGGCTTTTTCTCGACCAAAGGGCCAACCGCGCGCATGTCCGGACGCTCGCTCCGAAACGATTGCTCAATACGTTCTCCTACACGTGCAGCTTCAGTGTGGTCGCGGCACTGGCCGGTGCCGAAACGGTGAGCGTTGATCTTTCGAAAAAATCACTCGACCGCGGACGCGAGAACTTTTCCCTCAATCAACTTCCTGTCGAGGGGCACCGCTTTTTTGCCGACGACGTGCTCGATTTTATCCCCCGACTTGCAAAACGGGGCGAGCGATTTGACGCCATCATCCTCGATCCGCCCACTTTTTCCCGCGGAAACAAGGGGCGTCGCTGGCAGGTCGAGCAGCATTTTGAGGATTTGCTCAACGCTGCGCTTGAGGTCGCTGCGCCGCGTTGCGCGATATTGCTTTCGACAAACTGCACCAAATTGGATTGGCCGGCGCTGGAGAGGATGGCGCGCTTCGCGGGAAAGCTGAACCGTCGCACGGTTGAATGCGTCCGCTCGGCGTCGCTGCCGGATTTTCCGCCCGGTCACGGTGCCAGCACGATCTGGATGAACACGCGCTAGGCGCTTAAAAACAAACAGGCCGGCCCCTTTGAAGAGGCCGGCCTGTTCGTGATTATTGAAGAACGATTACTTCTTCTCTTCCGCCTTCGGCGGGTTGCACTTCTCGCAGACTTTGCCGTCCGCCTTTGCCTTCACGCAGCAGGGGTGCGAGCAGTCCTTGCCGGCGGCTTTCGCCTTTTCGCAGCAGGTTTCTGCATAGGATGCGGTGGTGACGAGGGCGAAGATGCCCGCGAGAACGAGTTTAGTGATGTTCATAGGGCGCCAAGTTTAGCAATCGGGAGATATGTGCCAAGCGATTAGTCGGCTTCACGAAAAATGCCAGTGGAGTGCGTTAAGGAGGCGATTGTGCCCGGATGTGTGCTTCAATCCGTTTCCTTGGAATTGTAGGGGATCAACTTGTATCCGAGATTGACGGAGTGCGCTTTGACCAACTGCCCGAGTTGGGTCACGTGGCCTTCAAGGATGGTCTGGCCACCGACTGAAGCCGTCACGAGGAATGTGGATACCTGCTCGCCGTTCATTTTGACCGTCGCCTGCCGGGCAGTGACCTCCGGTGCCGGCATCGAAGCCTGTTTGGAAACGATGCTCTCGAACAATCCCACTGGCAGTCCCGCGCGTTCGAGCAGCGAGATCATGCCTTTTCTATCCAAGGTGAAAGAGCCGTTCTCGAGTTCGATATTGTGCGCGGTGAGCGAGTAGTTAGCGATATTTCGCGGAACATCCACCGTTAGATTTAGGTCCTGCATCGGTTCGTGGGTTGCGAGCGTCAGTCGCAGAATCCTCGTGCTCAGCGTGGAATCGAGTTCATTGGATCCCGACCACGATATCCGCTGCCGTCCGGCGCCCGGAAGCATCACTGACAGGTTTCCGTGAAAGTCGACGTACTTTCCGCCGGTTTCCTTATTCACGCGCGGCTGCACGTGGAAGTAGCCGACCTCGCGCTGCTTGTCCCGAATGGTCAAATCGGACGACTGCTCGTGCTGGAACATCACGCGTGCGACGTGGGCGAGGGGAATATCGTTCAGCCGCGTGGCTTCGGGATACATCTCACGGACCACGAGCAGTCCCGTCATGGCGAGCCAGAAACCGATGATGAGAATGACGGCGATGCGGTGGAGCATAAGTCAGGAAGACAACACAAGGTTGCAGACGTTCAACTGAATGTTCTGAAAGAAAGCACGTATTGCGCCGCCGGACCTGGCGGACTTTACGCTACCCACGGGCCGGTTTTCAGTGTTGAAAGAGGCATGGTTCGATTCATCGCCGCACTCGCTCTCGTCGCTGTCCCTTTCTCCGTCGCGCAGGAAGTTCCGCGTCCGCCAGATCCGCTTTACGAAAAGCGTGAGGTGCATGGCCGGAACGGGATCGGAAAATTTTTCATGGGGCGCGAAATTGCGCACGTCATGGGGCACCAGGCGGCGGGATGGCTGGAGCGTCCCGAGCGGGAGCAGGAGGAGCGCACCGACCTGCTGCTGGAAGCTCTGAATCTCAAACCCGGGGAAAATGTAGCGGACATCGGCTGCGGGACCGGATATTTCGCCGAGCGGATGGCTCGGAAAATCGAGCCGGGCGGCGTGGTTTACGGCGTCGACATCCAGCAGGAGATGCTCGATTTGATGCAGCGCAAACTGCGGCTGAAACAGATCAAAAACGTGAAGTCCGTTCTCGGTGCCGAGGCCGATCCGAAGCTCGAACCGGAGAGTTGCGACCTGATGATCATGATCGACGTCTATCACGAGTTCGAGTTTCCGTACGAGATGATTCGAAAGATGATCGCCGGGCTGAAAAAGGGCGGACGCATCGTCTTCGTGGAATACCGCGCAGAGGACCCGAATGTGCCAATCAAGGAGGTCCATAAAATGAGCGAGGCGCAGGTGAAAAAAGAGATGGCAATCCACCCGGAGATGGAATTCGTCCAGACGCGGAGGGAGCTTCCGCAGCAGCACATCATTATTTTCCGCAAGAAGTAACCAGCCATGAAAGCAATTCGCGTCAGTTCGTTTGGAGAGCCCGAAGTGTTGAAACTTGCGGATGTCCCCGATCCAGTCCCGGCGATGGATCAAATCCTCGTCGAAGTCATGGCCGCGGGTGTGAATCCCGTGGATACGTACATCCGCAGCGGCGTCTATGCGCGCCTGCCGGACCTCCCATACACGCCCGGCCTGGACGCGGCGGGCATCATTCGGGGAATCGAGTGCACAGGTTCTTGCGCACTGAACGTCGGGGATCGCGTCTGGCTCAGTGGCAACCTTGGCGGGGCTTATGCGGAGATGACGCTTTGCGCGCCGTCGCAGGTTCACCGGCTTCCGGACCGGCTTACTTTTCAACAGGGCGCGTCCATTGGCGTCGCATACGCGACTGCCTATCGCGCTCTCTTTCAGCGTGGAAACGGGAAGCCGGGGAAAACCGTGCTCATTCACGGCGCGACCGGTGGCGTCGGCCTCGCGGCGGTCCAGTTCGCGCGGGCGGCCGGAATGCGGGTTTTTGCGACCGGTGGCACAGCGGCTGGTCGGGCTGAACTGGAAGCCCACGGAGCCGCGCACGTTCTCGATCACACGAAGGAGGGATACCTTGAGCCGCTGCGTGAATGGACCCACGGCCACGGCGTGGATCTGATCATTGAGATGCTCGCAAACGTGAACCTTCCCAACGATCTCAATCACGTTGCTCGCGGCGGGTGCATCGTCATCGTGGGTTCCCGGGGAAATGTGGAAGTGAGCCCACGCATCTTTATGCAGCGTGAATGCGATGTCCGCGGTCTGATGCTGTTCAACGCGACGCCTGCGGAAATCCGGGAAGCGGTCGCCGCGGTCCAAGGCGGTCTGGAAAGCGGCGCGCTCACACCGGTGGTCGGTGCGGATTTCCCGCTCGCCGAAGCGTCTGCTGCGCATGCGGCCGTGATGGCGCCTGGACACCGAGGGAAGGTGGTTATTACCTGCCGCACGACGTAGGCAGCCTATCCGCGAAGCAACTCGAGCACTGCGGTCGCGGCCCGATCTGCGGCTCCGCGATCGCCGAGGCTGGCGATCACTTTTTCGTAGGCTGCCTGCTGCATTGAACGCGTTCCCTGATGCTCGGAAAGCTGGAGCAGTTCGTTGGCGATGTGGTGCGGTTCCGCAGCGTCCTGAATGAACTCGGGCGCGATCATCGCATTCGCGAGCACGTTTGGCAGGCCGATGAACGGAATCTTTACCACGCGTTTGCCGACGGCGTAGGTGAGCCAAGCGGTCTTATACAAAATGACCATTGGCAGCCGGAAATACGTCGCCTCGAGAGTCGCAGTTCCGCTGCACACCATTCCCGCGCCGGCGGTCCGCATCAGAGTGTGCGCATTGCCGACGGTAACCGGACAAAAGCTGTCGTCCTTTCCGCGCCGACGCATGATATCCAGCATTTGCTCACGCAGTGGTTCACTGGCGGCTGCTGCTGTGAAACGCATCCGCTGCCGTGAACTGCGGAGGTGTACGGCGGCGTCGAGCATCACGGGAAAAATGCGGCGCACTTCCTTGCTGCGACTTCCCGGCAGAAGCGCGATGAGATTTGGGTCCCGCTCGGGCACTTCGTTGGCTGTTTCTTCGGCGAGTGTGTCGAGCAACGGATGTCCCGTGCAAATCGCCTTCAGCCCTAGGCCTTCATACATCGGCACTTCGAAGGGGAAGAGGCACAGCATCAGGTCGAGATACTTCGCCATTTTTGGGATGCGGTCCTGCTTCCAAGCCCACACCTGCGGCGAGATATACTGGATGCAGCGCAGCTTCGGAAGCGCGGCCTTCGCGGCCTTCGCGAGTCGGAGATTGAAGCCCGGGTAGTCGATCGTGATGAGCGCGTCGGGCTTCTCTTTCACGATTTCTGCGAGCATCCGGTTGAGCTGCGATTTGAAGTAGCCGTATTTTTTGAGGACGTCCCAAAGGCCGACCACGGCTTCATCCGCCCAGTCGAAAATATGCGGCCCGGCGAACTCCCGCATCGCCTTTCCACCGGCGCCGAGAAACTCGACATCGGGTGCACGTTCGCGGATGGAACGCATCAATTCCACGCCCCGCGAATCGCCACTCGCTTCGCCGGCGACGACGTAAATCCTCATGACTGCGCGTCCTCGATTTTGCGTGTGATCTCGAGCGCGAGTTCGAGCGCGGCAGTGGCTTGGTAACCGGTGACCTTTGGCTGCGCACCGGCCCGCGCACACTCCACGAAGCTCACGAGTTCGCGCTTCAGCGGTTCGTCCTTCTCGATCGGGACGGGCTCACGGACGATTCGCTTCCCGGCGAACTCAGTTACGATGGTGCTTCCCGCCGCCACGCCGAGCAGCTTGCCGATGAAAGTGCTCTCCTTCTCGCCTTCGCGAGCGACGCGCAGCAAGTAGCCATCCTGCTTCTGGTAATCGAGCGAGAGGTACGCGTCTGGTTGGAAGACCCGGATTTTCCGCACCTTCTCCTGACTGATCCGGCTCGCGGTGATGTTCGCGACGCAGCCGTTCTCAAAGCGGATGCGCACGTTCGCGATGTCCTCGCGTTTGCTCAAAATGGCGACGCCGACGGCATCCACTTGCACCCACGCGGAACGGACGAGGTGAAGGATGATTTCCAAATCGTGAATCATCACATCGAGCACCACGCCCACATCGAGACTGCGCCCGGGATACGGCGAAAGGCGGGTCGCTTCGATAAAACGCGGCGCGGTGAGCCGGCCTTCGAGTGCCGACATGACGGGGTTGAAGCGCTCGATGTGCCCAACCTGAAGCACCAGCTTCCGTTCCTGCGCAATCGCGCACAGCTCGCGTGCCTGCTCCGGCGTCTCGGTAAATGGCTTCTCCACGAGTACGTGTTTGCCGCGCTCCAACAGCGCTTTCGCGATTTCAAAATGAGTCACCGTCGGAGTGGCGATCGTTACCGCGTCCACTGCGTCGGCGAAGCTGCCGAGGTCGCTGAACGGTTGCGCGCCGTATTTGCCCGACATTTCCCGCGCTGTCTCCTCGCGCGAATCGAGAATCGCGGTGAACTTCGCGTTCGGCATCTCGCTGAAGATTCGTGCGTGGTTCTTTCCCATGCTTCCCGTGCCCACGACACCGAGGCGTATTGTCTGCGCTGAATCCGTCATGCTTTGAGTCCGAAGATCGATATTTTGAGTTCCGCGGCGAGTGCATTCACGCGTTCCCGTTCGAGGATGATGGTTTTGCCCGCTTCGATTCCGATTACTCGGACTCCCGCTGACGCGCACGATTCCAGCGTCACCGGTCCAATCACCGGAACATCAAAACGTAAATCCTGCCCTGGTTTCGAAACCTTCACCATCACCGCGTCGCCTCGCCCGAGTGCGCCACCGCGCTTGATGCACTCGTTTGTCCCCTCGAAGCCCTCGACCGCGAGCACAGTGCCGTTTTTCACGAGCACGGTTTGTCCAATGTCGAGGCGGCTTACTTCCTTCGCAATTTGATATCCGTAATGCAGGTCATCCTCCGTGCGTGGCTTGACTTTTGGTCCGGCCACATTGCCGTCGCCGGAAATGTGCTCGTCCATGAACGTCGTCGCATCGATGAGCGGACAGCGGATCTTTTCCATCTCCTCGCCGATTGCTGCGAATATCGTTTCAGCATTCCGGCGCTTGAGCTTTGCGAGCAGGAAGAGCGTTTTGAAATCCGGGCGCAGGTCGAAGAGATTCTTCGGCGCGATTTGCCCCGCCATCACTCCGCGCTGAGCGCCGATCTTCTCAATAAACGCGAGCATCTTCCCGAGTTGTCCGACGCGAATCCACGCGATCTCGTCCACCTCGTTTGCCAGCGCCTCATTCGTCTCGCCGGAAAATGCGACCGCCACCACGCGCTTCACGCCTGCCTTGCGGGCGCCGCGAACCATCGCAAACGGATAGGTGCCGTTTCCGGCGATTACTACGAGTGTTTCAGGTGTGGTCAAAGCGGCGGGGGTTGTAGCGCGTCGGTTACGGAGCGGGCAAGGGGAATGGCTCCGGAGGCGCGGTTAAATCCTCGTCCGTCCCGACAGCGCGCGGCTCAGTGTCAGTTCATCCGCGTGCTCCAGACCACCGCCTGCGGGCAGGCCCTGGGCGAGTCGCGTCACGCCCACTCCAAACTCGCGCAGCAATACCGCGATGTAATTCGCCGTGGCCTCGCCTTCCACGTCGGAGCCGAGTGCGAGGATGATTTCCTGAGGCTTCTCGTCGCGCACGCGGTTGAGCAATTCGCCAATTCGCAGATGCTCGGGACCGATGTGATCGAGCGGGGAAATGCGGCCGCCGATCGCGTGGTAACGTCCGCGGAATCGCCCGGTGCGCTCCAGGGGAAGCACGTCTGTCGGCTGCTCCACCACGCAAAGGATCGCAGCGTCGCGGCTCGTATCGGCGCAAAACTCGCACAGCTCGGTCTCCGTGAAAAAGCCGCAGCATTTGCAGGGATTGATGCGCTCGTTCACCGTCTGGATCGCGGCGGCGACGTCACCTGCACGGGCATCGCGGCTTTGCACCATCCAGAGCGCGATGCGTTCTGCGCTGCGCGGACCGATTCCCGGGAGGCGTTTGAGTTCTCCCACGAGCACGCGAATCGGCAGTGGATAATTGGTCTGCTTCATTGCTTCGGGCCGCCCCAGTCGAGCGGGGCGTTTCCGGTGTGAATGTCCGCAATCCGCGCGATGTAAAACTGGCTCGGACCGTCCGGGCCGGCGGCTTCGATCGCCTTTTGAAACTCAGCCAGCGCTTCGGGAAATTGGTGGCTGCGAAAGTGGACAATTCCTTTCCAGAAATGATCGCGGCGTAGCTGATCGGGCTCGCGCAAAGCGCCGGCGCGGCCGAGCAGTTCGTAAACTTCCTCCTTTTGCATGCCGTCCGAGGAACGTTGAATCATCTCCATCGGTCGAACCTCTACCGTGCCCTCCGCCGCATTGTAAGCGGGTGCGCCGATGAGGATGCGCGAGCCGTAAATCGTGTTCGCCGTGCACAGCCGCCGCGCGAATTCCACCGGTTCACCCGCCACGCTGAACGTCCCGAGCTGCCGCGCCCCGTACGCGGCCACGACCATTTCGCCGGAATTGATCCCGATCCGGAAATCGAACGTGTGTCCCCAGACTTCCTTGCACTCGCGATTCACCGCATCGAGGTGCTCGGCGAGGTCCAGCGCCGCGCTGCACGCCCGGGTCGCATGGGTCGAATCCGGCAGCGGCGCGCCGAAGACCACGCGCAGGCTTTCACCGTCGCACTCATCGAGGTAGCCGCCCCGCGCGATGAGGAAATCCGCGGAGTTCCGCAGAAAGGAATTCGTCATCGCCACATAGTCCGCCACGCGCATTTCGCGCATCAGTTCGCCGTGATTGAAAACCTCGCAAATCACCACCGTCGCCTCCCGCACTTCGCCCTCAAACTTCAGCGGCACATCGCAATCCAGCAGCGCGGGGAACGTCGCCGGCGAAACTCGTTCGCCGATGAGTTGCTGCAGCACCTGCTTCCGCCGTCCCGCCGCCGTGTTTGAGTAAATCAACCCGCACAGAAACGCCGCGACCATCGCCGTGATCGTCGCAAACGGGCTGAAATACACATCGAACATCGCCGCGACCCACACCGCGATGAGACACTCCGCCACCGCCACGAAAGCCACCGCGCATTTCAGCGGAAAGCGGCTGATATCGATCGTCGTCCACGCGATCCCGAACGCCCCCACGAGCATCAGGAAATACTGGAACGCCTTCCCGATTTCCGGCGGCGACGATTCACCGACAAACGCCGCGAGCCGCGCATCCGCCACCCGGAATGCACCCAGCCCGAACAGCCCGGACGAGACGAGAAAGGCGATGACGCCGCAGATGATGGATGCTTTGAGGTAACGCAAGGCCCGCAGGCATAGCACGCCATCCGCGCATCGCGCAAGGGTGCGCAAAAATCCATCGCACCTACCCGCCGTACACCGCATCCACCAGCCGCAGCGACTTCGGCCCCGGCAGCACCCCCGGCTCCATTTGATTCATCACATACGCAAACCCCATACCGTTCTCCGGGTCCGCAAATGCCAGACTCCCGCCTGCGCCCGGATGCCCGAACGCCAGCACCGACGGCCCGAAATGCGCGCGCAACTTCCGCCCGTCCGCACCCTGCGGGTCGCGCATGAACCCCGCCGAAAACGCCGTCTCCATCAGCAACACCCGGTCCTCGCCCTGCGTCAGCGTCGTCGTCATCCAGTCCATCACCCACGGCTCAAAAAACCGCCGTCCCTCCCACACACCGCCGCACGCCAGCATCGCATAAAACTTCCCCAGCCCCCGCGCCGTCCCGATTCCCCCGAACCCCGGAAACGACCCCGCCCGCGCCTCCCGCGTGTTCAGCGACGCCACCCCGTGCAACCCCTGCGGCGACCCAAACGCCCGGATCGTAAAAGACCCCGGCGTCGCAAACGCCGTATAAAACCGATCATTCGGCGGCGCAGACTTCGCCGGAAAAACCGACGCCACCCGCTCCTGCACCTCCTCCGGAATCCCCATCCAAAACTCCAGCCCCAGCGGCTCCCCAAACACCCGCCGCCAGTATTCCCCCAGCGGCACACCCGCCATCCGCCGCACCAGCTCATCCAGCAAAAAACCAAACACCCGCGGCCCGTAACCGTGCCCCGCGCCCCGTTCCCAATGCACCGCCTGCGACGCGATCGACGCCGCCACCTCCGCATGATCAAAAACCGACGCCACCCGCTCCAGCACAGGCACCCCGGCCTGATGCGACAACGCCTGCCCCAGCGTCACCTCCGCCTTTCCCCCCGCCGCAAACTCCGGCCACACCTCCGCCACCCGCGTTTCCAAATTCAGCCCATGCTCCTGCATCGCATGCAACACACACGCCGCCGCCGGCCCCTTCGTCGCGCTCCACACCAGCACCGGCGTCCCCGCCGTCCACGGCCTCGACTCCTGCCGGTCGCACCACCCGCCCGCCAGCGACACCACCTCGGCCCCATCCTTCCAGACACTCAACGAAGCCCCCATCTCCCCAAACCTGCTGAAGTTCTCCGCAAAAAGCGCCCCAATCTTTTCAAAATCCCGCATCACCCCGCACCCTGCCGCGAATCCCGTGCAATGCTCAAGCTATTGCAGCCGTCGGTATCTGGCTGCATCTTTGGTTGAGGACGGCTGCGATTGCTTTTGAAGCAGCGTCGTTCTCGACCGAGCGTCTAGCGATGAAAACGGCCGGGGCATCGGAAGCGCTTGACCGTGGCGGAGGGCATCGGCACAACGCCCGCGTTCACGGAAACATTCTTTTCTCACATGACACACACTACTCAGTTGAAGGCCGTAAAAGGCTCCACCAAGTCCAAAGTCGAAGCCGAACTCTCAGCAACCGGAGGCCTCCTGCGCCTCGCTCCTTGCTGGGTGCCGCGCTCATTTCTCCAGCCCGGCAAGCGCCTCAAGCTGCACCCCGATGATCTCTACGCATTCGGTTTGAACCGCGGCGGTATCGATGAACGCTGGTTCGCATCGACGACACCCGCGGCGAACGACAACCGCACGCCGGACGAAGGTCTGAGCTACGTCGTCGTCGGAAAGGAAAAATTCACGCTCCAGCAGGCGGTCGCCGATTGCGGCGCGACGCTCATCGGCTCAAAGATTTGGAAGAAGTATAAGAAATGGCCGGTTTACTCGAAGTTCTTCGACAACATGGGGCCGATTCCCCACCACATGCACCAGAGCGCGAAGCAGGCGAAACTCGTCGCCCAGGAAGGCAAGCCCGAGTCCTACTACTTCCCGCCGCAGCACAACAACGTCGGGAACAATTTCCCCTACACCTTCATGGGCTTTGAGCCCGGCACGACGAAACAGCAAGTGCGCGACTGCATCGCCAACTGGAACAAGGGCGACAACGGAATCCTCGATCTTTCCAAGGCATATCGCCTGAAAGTCGGCAGTGGCTGGCTCATCGACCCTTGCATCCTCCACGCGCCGGGTTCGCTCTGCACCTACGAGCCACAATGGGGCAGCGACGTTTTCGGCATGTATCAAAACCTCGTGGAAGGCCGCGAAGTGCCGTGGGCGCTGCTCGTGAAGGACATGCCAAAGTCGAAGCACAAGGACATCGACTTCATCGTAGACCAGCTCGACTGGGAAAAGAACGTCGATCCGAACTTCAAAGAAAACCACTACCTCGAACCCGTGCCCGTCGCGGATACCCGCAAGGAAGGCTTCGTGGACCGCTGGATCGTTTACGGAAAGGTGGACGGCGAGCAGCTCTTCACCGCGAAGGAACTCACCGTCGATCCAGGCTGCAAAGCCACCATCAAAGACAACGGCGCCTACGGTCTCATCTGCGTGCAGGGCATCGGCAAAATCAACAACCAGCCGCTCAACTCGCCGAAGCTCATCCGCTTCACCGAGCTCACGGACGACGAGTACGTCGTCCCCGAAGACGGCGCGAAAGCCGGTGTGACGTATGAGAACACCAGCTCCACCGAGCCGATGGTCATCCTCCGTTACTTCGGACCGGAAGTGAACCCGGACGCTCCGGCGATGGGCGCTTACCGCAAGAACAAGTTCTAAACGGGAAGGATTTCACAAAGAGCCGCGACTACGAAAGTGGTCGCGGCTTTTTGCTGTATGGGTTTGGGAGGGGATTTGGGCGAAAACGAAGAAGCGGATTGCCTCGCGGCGTCGAAACGAAGAAGAAGGATGCTTCGATGAAATCCAAAAACGGCACCAACAAGGGAACTCAGCAAAAGAAAAAGGCATACGCGGCGGCAGGCGTGGATGTGGACCTCGGCAACCGCGTGAAGAGCGGAATCCAGGCGCTCGTCAAAGGCACGCACGGACCCGAGGTGCTCGGAAAGATCGGCGGATTCGGCGGTCTGTTCCGCCCGAATTTCAAAGGGATGAAGGACCCGGTGCTGGTGTCGTCCGTGGACGGAGTCGGCACGAAGCTGAAGCTGGCGTTTGCCACCGGGAAGCACGACACGGTAGGGCAGTGCCTCGTGAATCATTGCATCAACGACATCGCGGTCATCGGAGCGAAGCCGCTGTTCTTTCTCGATTACATCGGCGCGGCAAAGCTGGAGCCGGTCGTTTTCGAAGCGCTGCTGAAGGGTTTTGCAAAAGCCTGCAAAGCCGCAAAGTGCGCCATCGTGGGCGGCGAGACCGCGCAGATGCCCGGCATGTATGCGCCCGGCGAATACGATCTCGTGGGGACGATCATCGGCGTAGTGGACAAGGCGAAGAGCATCGATGGCTCGAAGATTAAAGCGGGCGACGTGGTGATCGGGCTCGCTTCAAACGGACTGCACACCAACGGCTACACACTCGCTCGCAAGGTGCTCTTTGATGACATGAAGTTGAAGGTGACCGACAAGCTCGAAGGCGTGACGGGAACGGTGGGCGACGAGTTGATGCGCGTTCACAAGAACTACCAGCCCGCGCTCGCGAAAGTGCCGCACGGTTTGGTGAAAGGACTCGCGCACATCACCGGCGGCGGGCTTGTGGATAATTTCCCGCGCGTGTTGCCGAAGACCGTGGACGCAGTCATCGACACGGCATCGTGGAAGGTGCCTGCGATTTTCCAGCACATCGAGCGCGGCGGAAAAGTGGACCACACGGAGATGTACCAGGTCTTCAACATGGGCATCGGCATGTGCGTCGTCGTCGCCGAAAAGGACGTGAAAGCCGTGACGAAGATCATCGGCGGGAAGGTCATCGGGAAAATCGAGAAGGGCACCGGTATCGTACGGCTGAAGTAGGACGAAGGTCGGAGTTGAGAAGTCCGGCCGATGTATCTCCTCGCGAGCGCTGAGAATATCAGAGAGCTGTGGATCATTCCAGCCATGGCGCTGTTTGGTATTCTTGCATTGTGCTGGGAGAACTGGCCGAAGCGGAGACCTCCGACACTCTGTTGGCGGTGCGGGACTTTGGCGAGGCGTGAAGGCGGAGATTATGTATGCCCGAACTGCGGATGGACGTTCGAGAAGGACGGTCGCTTTCGCATCCCGGTGCGGACTTCGCCGATCTCTGCATGCCGGCTTCGGAGGTATTGCGCTGCAGACTTTGATACGTGCGTTGATATTTACCGGCTGAACGAGCCCGGACGCTTCCCGACAGGCGCGCAGTATATTGAGGAGTTTAGCGGGGAGCTGAGGGATGGGCGCACGCTGTTCGTAGTGTGCGAAGTGGATGGAATCGTGCGCGGCTGCGGAGGAATTGCCAGAATTCGTGAAAGGCCGGACTTGGTGTCTCTGACTTATAGAATGGTGCACCCGTCTTATCATGGAAAGGGGTTTGGAACCGTAATGCTGCTCGGGCGACTATCGCTTTTGCCGACCGATGGCGGCGCAACGTGGATTCCATGTATGGCAACCGTGGACGCATCCGCGCCTTTTTACGCGAGGTTTGGGTTCTCGGGCAGGAAGTTTTCGGATGAAGCGGGGAGCGAGTTTTGGAACTATTTCTCGTGTCTCAACGATGCCGACGTCGAACGCTGCCGTGGTTCGCTCGCGGACGCCGATGTCACGAATCATTGTTTTGGTGAAACAGTGCCTTTGCGAGAGCAGTTGGTTGCGAAGTGGACCGAGGTGGAGCCCGGAAAGCCGGAGGCTAGTTGAGTCTAACGGGTTCGCAACGTGTGTGAATGCACGATTCGATTACAGTCAAGGCATGCGAAATGACGCCGCCATCACAAGAGTTGAGTTGATTTGTGTTGTCACCGTGATTGTGATTCTCGGAGTGTTCGCGCTGCCGGTAAGGATTTTTCCCCGGAAAGCAGCGCTTGCTCAGAGTTGCATGAACAATCTCGCGCAGTTGGGAAAAGCATCGGCGCAGTACATGGCTGACACGGGCGCAATGTTCACAAGTGCTTCGACCCGAAGTGAGACGTGGCCGCTGGTTACGCAAGGGAAGTATATCGCAGGTTGGACTGTGTTTCGTTCGCCGTTTGATAGGGTGACTGATTCGCGACCGCTCGCGGGGAACGACGGGAATGCGAGAATTCCGATAAGTTACGGAATCAATGGATACCTTTTTGATCGGGCTCCGGATGAGTGGGCGGACGTCAAGGAGGATGTCATCTTCGCTACGCCTGCGGTCGTGAAGTCGCCCGGCTCACCGATTCGTTGGCAGGACGACGCTTTCGCAGACCAGAACTGCCGCATTTTCCCCGGTGGCAGCGGTAGTGCGTTTGGCACGCACCTAGACAGGGGTTTCATCAATGTGCTGTTCGCGGATTTCCACGTCGAGCAGGTCAAGTGCGAGGAACTCTCCGACGACAAGAGTGCCAAAGGCAAGGTCCGATGGACAGGTGCCGTTGAGCGTCCGTGATTCGCCGGCGTGCGTTTCCGCGTTGGACAATCGGGCCGGGTTCGTGATTGCTCTGCGGGGATGACACCAGCCGCAGAATATATCGCCAGGTCCCGCGAAATCCTTGATGCCGTGGAACGGCAGTCCGCGCTCGTCGAGCAGGCGGCGACGATGTTCGCAGAGACGATTCTCGCGGGGCGGATGGTGCATGTTTTCGGTAGCGGACACTCGCGCATCCTCGTGGAGGAAATGTGGCCGCGATACGGCTCGTTCCCGGGATTTAATCCAATCGTGGAACTGTCGCTGACGTTTCACAATCTGGTCGTCGGAGCGAATGGGCAGCGGCAGGCGATGTTCCTGGAAAACGTGAGCGGGCTCGCGGAGCGCATCCTGCGAAACTTCGCGCTGTCGAAGCAGGATTCTGCGCTCGTGGTTTCGTCGAGCGGTTGCAATGTGGTGCCGGTGGAAATGGCGGAGGAGTTTCAGCGGCGCGGCGTGCGCGTGGTGGTAATCATTTCAAAGGCGCACAGCGAGGGGAGCGTGTCGCGGCATCGCGACGGGAAGAAGCTGCAGGATTTCGCGGATATCGTGCTCGATACCGGCGCGCCGGTTGGTGATGCGATGATCCGGGTGCCGGGGCTCGATACGCCGGTGGCACCGGGTTCGACGCTCGGTGGATGCGCGCTCGTGAACTGTATCAAAGCCGAGGTCGCAGCGCGGCTCACAGCGGCGGGGCATCCGCCAAAGGTCCTCACTGCTGGAGCCGTGGTCGGGGCGGAGCGGGCGACTGCGTTGTTTGAATCCGCTTACGACGAGCACGCGCGACGTCTTGCGAAACTCTACGAGGCGCTATGATGAAGGCGTTTTTTGTCATCCTGCTCGCCGCGATGACAGCGTGGATTGCTGTAACTGCAGACGAGATGGAAAAGGCGCACGCCGAAGCGGGACGTCCGGCCAAGGTGAGGACGAGCGGGAAGGGGAATCCTTCCACGGAACGACTGGAGGAGTTGGTGAGGGTTTACGGCGCGAGGCAGGTTTTGCTGGCAGCCGTGGGAATCATTCTCGGGCTGATACTCGCGGTCACCGTTGCGATGACGGTATTCAAGATCATCGCCATCGGTTGCGTGGCGTTCTTGCTGTTCGTGCTCTGGCAGGCGTGGGATCGCGGTTACATCACGGTGTCTCGATCAGAATTGCCCACGAGCCAATGCCGATCGTATTCGGCGTGATCACGAGGCGCGTGCCTTCCTTCCGAATCGGGATTACTTCGTCGACGGCGCGGCGGGAGGAATTTACGAGGAAGCGGGCAACCCACGGGGCCTTCGCGCGGTCTTCACCGACTTCAATGGAGATGTCGCCGGTTTTCGTTGCGCGCATTTGTTTTCGCTCGGAAGTAGGCGTGTAGAGCAGCAGGAGTTTGTTCTCGCCCGACGCGACGCGATACAGCGTGCCGAAGTCCTTTGTATCCATCGCAAATCGGAGATTTTCCGTCATCGTCTCGGCAAGCCGGCGCGCGAGTTCCGTGGAGTCGTCCTTGAATGCGTTCCGGCTCGCGAAATTCCAAATCAGACGGGTCTGCTGCGAATCGAGGTCGTTCGCGGAAACCCATTCGAGGAATAGCGCCGCACGGTTGATCACCTGCGCGGGACTGTGTCCGATATTTCCAAACTCCTCGGTGACCCACAGACCTTTGACGCGCTTTCCGTAGGTGTTCCAGAGCGCTTGCAGACTCTTCGTATCCGGCGCGTCGGCAAACGGGTGGTTCACTGTGAGGTAGTCCACGAGGTCGATAACCTTCCTGCCTTTCAGCGTCGGCGCGAGTTCCCCTTCAATCGTGTGTTCGAGTACCGAACGGAACCAATCGCGATTTGCCTCAAGTCCTGCGCGTGCACAACTGCCGATGAGAACCGGAATGCTCCGCTCATCGCCGAAGACGCTCCTGGATGCGGCCCGCACCGCTTCAACGGCCGGAGCAAAGTAGTTCTCCGCGTATGATGCCGCGTCGGCGGGTTGATTCGAGTTGCGAACGTAGCCGAGTCCGTTGCGCGGCGTGGCCTTGATGGTTCTTGCGTCCGTGTCCGTGCCGAGGCGCTGGCTGTTAATGTCGTCGCCCCATTGAAAAAGCAGGCGCTTTTCTGTTTTCGGATCGGAGCCGTAAGCGAGTTTCATCAGAGCCCAGATTTGATCCTGCTGCAACTTGCCAAGCATGCTGCGCCAGGGTGCGACGTAAATCGCCGTCAAATCAGCGCCGAGAATGACGGGCAGATTCCGATCCAGCCCGAGCGACGTGCGCCTTAATGGATCGCGAAACCACGAAAGATCCATCTCAACGGGCGTGCCATTGAACGGACCGGCCAGCACCTGTCCGCCAGCGGGGGCCTTCGAGGGCAATGAAGTCGCAGGGCCATCGAATTGCCGGACTGTCTTCCATGGCCCGGCGGCACTCACGGACTGCATCCCGAAGTAGTCGCGCCATCCGTCCTTGATGGCGGTCATTTTCTCCGGCGTGAAGTCTGCGCTGAGACCGAGAGTCGCAATGGGTTTGGCGATGACCTTCGGCGGCGCAGCTGGTGCAGTCAGCGGCGCGGCTTCATCAATGCCGAGAACCATGGTGCTGAATACAGTGGTGCCGCGTTCGACAAACAGGCTCGGTGTGATGTGCGGTTCATCGTAAGTGATGGCGAGTTCGGCGACCTGCTCGTTGTTCACGCGGAGGCGCATTGCGTTGGCGGAGAAGTTCAGGAGAAGATCGACAGGCTTTCCGAGCGTGCCGGCCGGAAGCGTTGCGATGGTGCGCCCGCGTCCATTAGTGATGTTGCCCGAGGTCGTGTCGAGAGTGAGGCGGACGAGTTCGGATTTATCATCGCGAAGTCCCGCAAACCAGAGCCCGGCCTTTGCGGAGTCGCCGGAGATTTCCATACGAAGCGAAAGCCAGCGGCCTTTCAAAGGCATCGCCGACACGGCGGCGTATTCGGAAAGCGTCTCGCCTGCAGTGCCCGTCACGGTGCCGTCGGCGGGCTTCCACGTGCCGCTTTGCACGCGCCAGGAGTCCGGAGTATCGAGCAGCAATCTTGGCGGTGACGAGCGCCGTGCGGGCGCAGGAGACTGTGCGCAAAGTGGCGCGACCAGAATGGCCAAAGCGGTGATGATTGCGGCGGCGAATTGCATCGGGATGAGAAATGGAAGCAGGATACTCACACGGCGGCGACAGGCAAAGCTGTACAGATATGTAATCTGGCCACGAGGCGCGGAGACTGCTTAAACGGACTGCATGAGAAAGATCTTCTACTCCGCAGTATCCGCTTTCTGCATCTTCGCTTCGCCACTGTTTGCGAAGGACGAGGCGAAGTCCGATTACGTGCGCTACCAGGGCGACGACAAGGCCGGCAAGCTGGAGACCATCGTGGTCTCGATGAAGAAGGGCGATGTGAAGGTGGACCTCATCGGAGCCGTGCATATCGCGGACAAGGCCTACTACGCGGAACTCACGGAGCTTTTCAAAACGTATGAGGTGCTGCTGTTCGAACTCGTCGATGGCCAGTCCATCAAGGAGGAGCTGGAAGGAAAGAAGGACGAGGTTTCCGCGAAGGATAACGACCCGGCTTTCAAGTTTCTGCGCGGGATGATGACGAGCCTTTCGAGCTACTTTAACTTTCAGTATCAAACCGACGGCATCGACTATCGCACGGCGAATTTCGTGCATGCGGACGTGAGCATGGAGCAATTCCAGAAGATGCAGAAGGACAAGGGCGAGTCGTTCTTCACGCTCTATCAAAAAGCGGTCCGTGCGCAGCTTGAACTCGGCACGGATAAATCGATGGAGCCGAAGGGCGGTCAGCTTTTGCTGGCGTTGCTCGGTGATTCGAGTGGATTGAAAGTCGTGATGGCGCGGAGTCTCGCGGGAGCGGACAAACTGCTCGAAAAAATCGAAGGTGACAGCGGGACGGTCATTCTGACCGAGCGCAACAAGGTCGCGCTTGGCGTTCTGGAGAAGCAACTCGCTGCGGGAAAAAAGAACCTCGGCATCTTCTACGGAGCCGCGCACCTCGCCGACATGGAGGCGCGGATGGTGAAGATGGGCTTCGAGCGCACCGGCGAGAAATGGATCACAGCGTGGGACATCAAACCGCGCGCCAGGCAGCAGCCAAAGGCGGACGCGGCGAAGTAACTCACGACTGCCAGAGCAGGCGGGATTAAAACAGGAGACCGTCTTCCTTCTTCGGTGCGGCCGATTCGCCGAGCATGGCGAGGAACTCCTGCTCTGTGAGCACGGGAACGTTGTGTTTCTTCGCGTCCTCGAGCTTTGAACCTGCGCCCGGGCCGGCGACTACAAAGTGCGTCTTTTTGCTCACGCTGCTGCTCACGTTGCCGCCGGCTGCGCGGACCTTTTCCTGCGCTTCGTTGCGGGTCATGAGTTCGAGTGAACCGGTGAGCACCACCGTCTTTCCGGCAAACGGAGAATCGCCCGCGGCCTTGTTTCCGCCCTTCGGTGAGATACCGAGTTCGGCCAGCCGTGCGAGAGTTTTTCGGCCGGCTTCCGATGCGAACCAATCGAGCGTCGCTGCGGCTGCAACCGGACCCACTGCGACCACGGCGTCGATTGGCGAAGCGCCGCTCCGTTTTGACGGAGCCGCAAATCCGGATGCGATGAGGCGCGCGCCCACTTCGCTGGCTTCGGCAATCAGGCCGGCCTGGAGCGTCGCTAGTTGCTGCTTTTCGAGTTCCGTTCGATCCTTGTTTGCTTTTGAGCGCGGGCTTGCCACTTCGATTTCGGTTCGCATCCGGTCGAGCGAAACCACATCGCGGAGCAATTGCGAATCGGCCACGGCTTCGAGGGAATCGTGGAATTTGGCGAGGTCGTGCGCGGTTTCCTCGCCGACCTCCGGGATGGCGAGAGCGTGCAGCCATCGGGCCAGCGGCATCGTGCGTGCGCGCTGGCAGGCTTCGAGGAGTTTTGCCGCGTTCTTTTCGCCAAACATTCGCGGCTCCTCGTCGGTGCCGAGGTTCAGCGCGCCGAGTGTGGAAAGCTTGAGCGAGTAAAGGTCGAGCGGTTCGTCCACGAGGCCGCGTTCGATGAGCGCGTCGGCGACGGTTCCGCCGAGGCCTTCGATATCGAGTGCGTTCCGTTTCGCAAAATACACGAGGCGCCGCGTTTTCTGCGCGGGGCACGCCGGGTTTTCACAAACCCATGCGGCAAACTCCGGGTCGCGCCGCGGTGCGTGCCCGCAGGCCGGACATTTGCCGTGGATGTGCGCGAGGAAATCAAAAGGCGCGGCGTCGGCGGGACGCTTTTCGAGGACGACTTTCACGACGGCGGGAATGACCTCGCCCGCCTTCTCGATGATCACCGTATCGCCGATGCGGATATCCTTGCGGCGGATCTCATCCTCGTTGTGCAGCGTGGCTCGCGAGATTGTGCTGCCGCGGAGGAAGACCGGCTCCAGCTCCGCGACGGGTGTGAGATTCCCGGTGCGCCCGACTTGCACGGTGATCGAGTGAATCCGCGTCTCGGCCTGCTCCGAGAGATACTTCCACGCCTTGGCCCAGCGCGGGAATCGGGATGTGTAGCCGGCCCTCTCGCGGAGCGCGACTTGATTGAGTTTGATCACCGCGCCATCGGTCTCAAATCCGAACTGGTCTCGCACGCTGTCGAGCTCCTGAATCGCGGCATACACTTCCTCGGCGGAACTGCAGAGCCTCTGAAAGCGTGGCACCGGGAAACCAAATGCGGCCAGCCACGCGAGGAACTCCGCCTGCGTGGCGGGCAGCTCGGCCGAGCATTCGCCGGGGCTGTATAGCACGATGGCGAGCGGCCGTTTGGCGACGGTCGCCGGGTCGAGTTGTTTGAGTGAGCCGGCGGCTGCATTGCGTGGATTTGCAAACGGCTCCTCGCCCGCGGCCCGCATTTCGTCGCACATCTTCCGGAACGCTGCGACCGGCAGATAGACTTCGCCGCGCACTTCGAGCACTTCGGGTGCGCCGCTGATATGAAGTGGAATCGCCCGGATGGTGCGGAGGTTTTCGGTAATGTCGTCGCCGGTTTCGCCGTCGCCCCGCGTCGCTCCGGTTGCCAGGCGTCCGTCCTCGTAGCGAAGACTCACGGCGAGCCCGTCCACTTTCGGCTCCACGAGCCATTCAAGCGCCTCGCCGGGTAGCAGTTTTTCCACGCTCGTGATCCACTTTTTCAGGCCGTCGAGCCCGTCCTTTGCAAACAGGTTGTCGAGCGAGAGCATCGGCACGGCGTGGCGGACCTGCGCAAAGCCGTCCGTCGCCTTGCCTCCTACGCGCTGTGTCGGCGAGTCCAGTGTGACCCATTCCGGATGCGCCGCCTCGAGTTCGCGAAGCTCGCGAAAGAGCGCATCGTATTCGGCATCGCTGATCGTCGGGCGGGCCTCGACGTAATAGCGGCGGTCGTGCTCCTCAATTTCCCTGCGGAGTTGTTCCAGTCTTTCGTGAGATGTAGGCATGAACAAATGCGGCAAGTGGCGCCCCGGCGGCGGCTCCGAGCGTGTCGGCAAGCCAGTCCCAGACATCGAGAGCGCTCCGGCTCGGAGTGAAATTCTGATGCACCTCGTCGAGTGCACCGTAGATCGAAAGACATGCAATCGCGACGATGCAGCACTTTCTCCATGGCCACCGCCACGTGTGCCGCAGCGCGGGCACGAGCGCCAGGACACCCGAAAAGAACGCTGCGAAGTGCAGCAGCTTGTCGTTCATATCAAACACGTTCATGCCCTCGATATCCTGGCTGCCGAGCGACGAGAGATAAAAGATCGTGCATGTCCAAATCACGACCCCGAGCCAGCAGACCCAGCCAAACCAATGCATCGGTTGCCGGTTCATCGTGAAAATACGGGCTGTGTTTTTGAGTGAAGAAGCGGGTCTGTCATGCGATGCGCCCATTCGTTTTCCACGAAGCGGCTGGCGTGGGAAGCGGAAACTCCTCGCCCGCACCGGTGCTCCATGTTGCGCGCGCCGGCCCTGATGAAATCCTGCCATGGTGGAAAAATGCGGACGCACCCGAAGGGGCACACGATGTTTCAAGGGACTGTGCCGCCTGTGCTTCCTGCGGCGCGTGGTGCAAATCATCGCGGCACCCCGCCTGGAGAAGCTACAGGTATCCTTACAGTCTCGTTTTATGCGTCGAAGCCCTGTCGGTCGCATCCGTTTCACTCCTCTTGAGGGTCTGGCGGAAGGATATACGACTTTTCTCGCTGATAGTTTTGTTATCTTCGTAAAGTGCTCCGCGTCAGTTATGTCCCCCGCAAATCTTTCGACTTTATGGGCATCCCAGACGACTTGATGGGCATGTCGGACGACTTGACGGGCATGTCCGACGACTTCACGGCCTCTCCTGACTACTTTTTCCCTATCCCGGACCACTTTATGCCCTCTTCAGACGGCTTCTCGGGTAATCCCGACGACTTTTTGCCCGCTTCTGAGGACTCGACGCCTTTGTCTGACGCTTCGGTGCCTTATTCCGACCACTCGACGGGGTCTTCCGACGGCTCGACGGCCTCACTTTTCCGTCGGTTGCCTATAGGAACATCAAAGCGGTATAAACGGTGCACAAAAGGAACGCAGAATCGCAGTCGGAATATGCAAGGGCGCGGCGAGTTCATTTACCGACCTTGGCGCAAGGAGCGGAAACTCTCGTCACCTGCCACTGGGAACCACTTTGCGCTTCGCGTCTTTGAGTTCGGCGACTGAAGTCTGCGGTCCATTTGTTCCTCTCGAGCGCTGAAGTTTGCTGAGGCGCGGCAGGGCCGGGTTGTTTTCTATGGTGACCGGAGACAAACCGAATGCATAGGGTATCGTGAAATCGCCGATGACTACTTCCAAACCAAGCCGACGCCGGTATTTCGCCCGCTGGTTGATTATCGCGACTGTCCTGCTTTTCGCGTGGGCTGTGTGGCGCGTGGTCTCGCAACGTTTGGCGATTCGGCATGCGGTGGAATTGGGGTGGATAGTGACGCATGTGTAGATTTTTGATGAGGTTAAGAACGACTGGCGGGCGGCTTTTCGAAGCAAGACGTGGAACGGTGCGGTGACCTATGTACGCATTCCGACGGGCAGGGAGTTTGAGGAAAATCGGGAGCTGGTGCAGCGGCTCAATCCGGTAGCGTTGCAGGTCCTGGATGCCGATGCTGTTCGGGATTTATCAGCTCTCAATGGCTTGACGAAGTTAAAGCGTTTGTTTCTCGGGCGGTGCAGGGAGCTTGCGAATGTGGACGCACTCGCGGGGCAGTCGCGACTGGAGGGCATTTCATTCGGCGGTTGCGAGAGGCTTGCGGATTTGGAGGCGGTGAGGAATCTCCGCATGCTGGAGTTCTTGTGGCTGCGCGACTGCAAGGGGCTGCGGAACGTGGCCGGGCTGTCGGGGTTCAAAGGGCTGAGGGACGTCGACCTCACGGGCTGTACGGGCCTGACACGGGAGAGCATTGATGCACTGAAGGCGGCGCTTCCGGATGCAAAAATCGCCGGCCCGTAGCCGGAAACGCGAAGGAAGCTGCGAATTCATTCGCCGGTCCGGCCGGATGGCGAAAGGAGGATGCGCGCATATTTGCACACCGTCCGTCCGGCGGCCGGAAGATGATACGGCTTCGACGTGGCGGGTGTGATTCCGGGCCGGGTGTTTTTTCCGTTGTCGCGGAGGCGGTGCGTCGCTCAACTCACGGGGTGAGTTACACGGTCTTCGCACGCAAATATCGCCCGCAGAAATTTGATGATGTCCTCGGTCAGGAGCACATCACGCAGACGCTGCGCAATGCCATCGAGCAGAATCGTATCGCGCACGCTTACATCTTCGTGGGGCCGCGCGGGACGGGGAAGACTTCCACGGCGCGCATCTTTGCCATGGCGCTGAATGCGCCGGACGGGCCGCGGGCGGATTTTGACCCGGAGGATGATATTTGCAGGGAAATCGCGCAGGGGCGTTCGCTGGACGTGATCGAGATCGACGGTGCGAGCAACAACGGCGTGGAGCAGGTGCGCGAGCTGCGGGAGAATGTGCGGTTTGCGCCGGCGCGCGGGAAGTTCAAGATCTACATCATCGACGAGGTGCACATGCTCACGACGGCGGCGTTTAATGCGCTGCTGAAAACGCTGGAGGAGCCGCCGCCGCACGCGAAGTTTTTGATGGCGACGACGGATGTGCAGAAGGTGCTGCCGACGATTTTGAGCCGGTGCCAGCGGTTCGACCTGCGGCGCATCCCGACGGCGACGATTGCGCGGCATCTGCTGTGGATCGCATCGCAGGAGGGCTTCACGCTCGACCCGGCGGCGGCTGCGACGGTGGCGCGCGGGGCGGAGGGCGGTCTGCGCGATGCGGAGTCGATGCTGGATCAGCTCGTGGCGTTTTGCGGAAGCCACATCACGGAGGCGGATGTGCTGAGCGTGTTCGGCTTCACGGCCGCGGAGGCGGTGTTCGGGCTGACGGATGCGATTCTCGACGGCGACGCCGCCTCGGCGTTGCATGCGGTGCACGGTCACGCGGAGGCCGGGCGCGACCTCGGGCGGCTGATGAGCGATTTGATCTCGCACCTGCGGAATCTGCTCGTTTTAAAAGCCGACCCGGCGGGACTCGGCGAGGAATTGATGCCGGAGACGATTGCGACGATTCAGGCGCAGGCGGACCGCGCGCCGATGGAAAAGCTGCTGGATTTGATCGAGGGCTTCGCCGGCGCGGAGGGCCGCATGAAGTGGGCGCCGAACAAGAAGATGCATTTTGAAGTGGCGGTGATCCGGGCAATCCAGACGCTGCAAAGCGCAACGCTCACCGAGGTGCTCGACACACTGACCGCGCTCCGCGGCGGGACGCCCCCGCCGCCCGTGGCCGCGCCGATTTCACGTCCTGCACCACGGGCCGCAACTCCGCCCGCCGCGCCCGTCGCGAAGCCAGCGCCGGTGCCGGCCCCGAAGCCCGAGCCGGTCGCTGTGAAGCCGGAGCCGATCGCGCCCAAGGCTGCGCCTGTCGTGCCAAAAGCGGAGCCTGCGCCAGTGGTGGAAAAGGCGGTGGAGCCGCCCGTGGTCCGCGAGCCCGAGCCCGAGCCGCCAAAGCCCGTCGCGCCCGCGCCGAAGCCGGTGGAGAATTTCTGGCAGGCGTTTGTCGATACGATCAAACGCGACCGCAATTTGATTGTGGGGCTCGTGAAGGGCGGTGTGTTGATGGGCAATGAAGGCGGAGTGGTGACGATTGCCTTCCCGCCCGATCAGTCGTTCGCGAAGGAGATGCTGGATACGCACGTGAAGTTCATGGACGAAGTGGCCACGGCCATCATGGGCGCGCCGACGCGCGTGAAGCTGGAGATTCGCGAAGGCGTGGTGCCCGCGCCGGTGGTCGTGGATAATCGCGACCCGATGGAGATTTTTAAGGACGACCCGAAGATCCGCAAAGTGCTGGAGCTTTTCCAGGGCACGTTGCAGCAGGGCTGAGGCGCCCGGCCCGCTCAGCGCGCCGTGGCCTTGAGCCGCACGAGGAATTGCCCGGCGCCGGGCGGGGGAGTTGCGCGCCACGTTTGGGTGAGCGTCGTCCCGCTCTGAACAGCGCTGACGACGATCGGCACGGCGGGCACGAATGCTCCGGGTGTGGTCGCGGTTTCGAGCGAGAGGACGACGTCGTCTGCGTTCAGCCGCGATGTGAACGTGAGCGTGAGTGAGCCGTCGAGCTCGCGGGTCACGGCAATGCCGCTGGTGTTTGGGACACCGTCGCTGGTGCCGAGCGCGTGTTCGAGGAATGCGCTGAGCCCGTCGCCGTCGAGATCATCGCCCGGCGTGCCGGTGAATGTGACAGCATCCGAGGCACCTGGATTCCCACCGATGGCCGTGCTGGCGCGGAAGCTCGATGCAACGGTTCGATCGAGAGGGAGCTCCGGCGCAACGACGACGAGCGAGTAGCCGCCGTTGTCGGTTTGCGGATACCATGTGTCGTTGTAGGTGAGCGACTGAATCAGCGCGCCGGTGGCGTCCACGAGCGTGATGGTCTCGCCGCCATTGGAGAGCGAATCCGGCGGTCCGTAAGGTCCGGTGCGGCGCGGGCCGGCACCGTAGCGCGCATTGAACGCTGCGACATTTCGCGCGACGTGGATGAACTCGCCGGGCGCAAGGATTGTCGGGGAGGGGAATGTGAAGTCCACGCCCGATGTGAATTTGCAAAGGCTGATGTCGAGGTTTTGCGTCGGGTGGAAGTTCCGAAGCTCGATAAACTCGAAGTCGTCCTTGTCGGTGCTTACAGCGGTTTCGCCACCGGCTGGAGCGGCGGGGTTGTAGTGAATCTCGGTGATGCGGAGATGGTCGCGCGGATTCGGCGCTGTGAGCGTGCTGGTGACCGTGATAGCCGCGGTGCCGAGTTGCGCACCGTTTGCGTCGTATGCGACGAGCGTGATCGGGTTCGCGCCGAAGTTGAGACCGACTGTGGCGGTCCACGCCGTGTCGCTGGTCCAAACAAGGTCGAGCGCAGCGTTGGTGTCGGAGCGGCGGATTTCGCGAACATTGATCCAGCCATTCCCTCCAAGCGTCGTGCTGGCCGCGTTCACGCTGAAGTTGGCTCCGCCATTCGTCGTTATCGAAAAGGCGACCGTTGCCGGGAGTTGCGAGAGGATGTGGCTGCGGCGCGCGTCGATATAGACGGCGTTTGAAGTGTAGTTCTGGCCAACGACGCTCCCGTAGTGCGAGAGCCACGGCAGCATGTAGCTGGTATTGAAGACCGTCTGGCAGAGGTCGTGCAAATGGCCGTAGTACGCGTGGCGGGCGCCGGGCACGGTATTGATGACGCGGAGGAGGTTGCCGCCAGCGAGGATTGGCGGACTGTTAAGCGCGAAGCTGTGCACAAAGTCCATGTCCCACGCGAGAGCCGACACGCGGAGTCCGTCGCTCGGCACGTGAATGCGGAAGTTATGCTGGAAGCCATTCGTCATGTAGCAGTCGCCGATTCCGAATAGCGAATAAATCGCGGCGCAGCGCATCCATTGATCCACATCCATCCGTGCGGCGATGTTTGTCGCGAAACCCGGGCCGGTGTCCGCCATTGCCTGACTGAACGCGATGAGCCCGGAGAAATCATCCGCCCGGCCGTTGGCGCGTGGTTCGAGCTGGCCGCGGTATTGCTCCTTATCGCTGCCGAAGTTTGCAAAGTCCGATTGGACGTGTGGTGCGAGAGGAACGGGATTCTTGAGGCTCTCGAAGTTGCCGTTGGTCGTTGTGCTCGGCTCGTAGGTGCCGTCCATGTTGAAGATCGTTCCGTCGCCGCCGAACTCGGATTTCACGAACTCGCCGCCGTAGCCGGCCATTTGAAGGATCGCGGTGCCGGTGTGTGTCCCGTTCGGCGAGATGAAATAGACGAGGTCGTCATAGGTGCAGGCGACGCCCGCGCGGTGAAACGCGTGTTTCACGTAAATCTCATGCTGCTGGCGAATCACGGGGGAGCGTCCGCTGCGGTCGATGTTCAGATTGTTGTGCAGTCCGCGGAAGAGGCGGTCGGCGGCAAATCCCACATCGTAGCCGACGTAGTCGTCGCCATCCCGGATCCGGCCTGCGGCGGTTCCCTGCAAGCGGACGCCCACGTCGTAGAAGACTTCGTTCCGGCGATACACCGCCGTGCCGCCGATGCGGGCGTCGCTCAGGCGATTCAGCGGCGCGAGGAGGCTGGTCGAGTCGGCGGGAAGCATGATCACGCGGAGCTCGTGGGCGGCGAGGGTGGTGCCTGCTCCGTCATTGACGAGATAAAGCGCCCGCGAAGCCGCACCGGCTGCGGGAAGCGTGGATGTCGCGGCTGCGGCGTCGGCAGCTTCGATGTAAAACTGAACGATCGTCGCTGCCGACTGGCCGGGAATTTGCGCGGAGTAGGTCGCGCCGTTCGCGGTCATCGGCACGCTGGCAAAAGTCGCGCCGCCATTGAGCGCGTAGCGCAAAGTGAGCGACGCGATCCCATCCGGGTCCGTGGCAGTGGCGCTGACCGTCACGGCTTCGCCTGCGTTGGGAATGACCGGGGAATGTGTGAGGCCGGTCAATGTTGGGCCGAGATTCGCGATGCTCCGCGAATTCGCCGCGCCCGGGGTGCCGATGCGTGTAGCCATCGTGAGCTCGGTCGTTTTCGCGAGGCGCGAGTAATAGGCGCGCGTGTTGAGTTGATTCGAGCCTGACAGCCAGCGCGCCCGGAAGCTTACTGTGTAGCTCTCGCCATCGATGAGCGCGGTGTTCGCAACGAACGATGTTTCGATGTGATTGTGATTCCATGAGAACGCACCGCTGGAACGGAGGCGGAGAACATGGTTCGACGGCGCACCGGGTTCCGCCTCGATGGCGCTCGTGCCGTGGTTTCCCAGCGCACGCCATTTCGTGGCGAGGGATTCGAAATCGCCGCCCTGAATGAGTTGCTGGCTGTTACTCACCCGAACGACGCTGACATCGTCCACCAGGCACTCGCCCGAATCGAGCAGGCCGAGGCGGAATTCATTCCACAACGCTGTCTGCCCGAAAGCCTGTCCGGCGACCATCGTGTAGCTGACATTCTGCCACGCGGTGTCGCCGCTCTCATCGCTCGCCGCCCACGCGCTCCCTGCCGAATTGTCGGCGCGCGGGTCGCGCAATTCCAGCGATGCGCCGCCGCCATCGGGCGTCTCGGGCCATGCGCCACCGGTGTAGTAGCGGACTTCGTCCACGGGATTTCCCGCAGCATCCTCGAGCACGATGCGATCGGTCGTATTGGAAAGTGTGCCGGAAAAGTTACCGATGATCCGGGTGCTGTGTTCGGGCCATTTTGCAGCGAGCGCGGCTGCGTCTTTTGCCAGAACGAGATAGCTGCCCGCTGGGATTATTGTTCCTGCTGGAATTGTGAACGAGACTGCGTCGTCGAGTTTCCAGCCTGCGATGCTCACCGGCGCAGCGCTCTTATTGTGGAGTTCGATCCATTCCTCAGGATTGTCCGTAACGGGGCCGGAGTTTGGCGGCGCGTGATACATCACTTCGTTGATGACGACGTCGCTGTTCAGCGCGAATGCGTTTGCAGCACCAAACGAATCGGCGGTTGGTGAAAGCATCCGTCCCAGGCCATCGCGCGCCCGTGTCGTCGTCTTTACCGCAGCGGTATCGACGAGCACAGCGCTGCCGGCGGTCATCAGAAAAACGCGATCGTCGAGCAGCGGTCGAAATCCGAGCGTGGCCTGATCCAGAACAAGGAAGTCACCGGCTCCGAGAGTCTGCGGCGGCATCGTGTAGCTGGCCGGAAGTCCGCTGGCGCTGAGGATGAGTCCGCCAATGTTCACGGGCGAGGCTCCGAGGTTTTGGAGTTCGATGCGCCATGTTCCTGCGCCTGCGCCGGCGATTTCGGAGATTCGCAACGATGGGGGAACGGGCGGCGGAATCACTTCCTGCGATTCAAGCGATGCACCCCACACGATGTCTGAATTGAGCGTGCCGTAGAGTTCGAGTTCATCGATGCACGCTCCATCCGGAGTGAGAATTCGAATGCCGGTCGCGTTGATCGCTGCGAAATCAAACACGTGACGCTGCGATGGAAGCGGCAGAGAAGCGTTCACGTTGATCACCCCGATGGTCGTCCACGATGCTTCGGGCGTCGCTAGGTTCGGGCTCGCAACGGTTGTGTATTGGATCGTGTAATCGCCGAGCGTCCGATCGGTAAAAGCGCCGAGATTGTCCCGCCCGAATGCGACGCGCCCAATCTGGCGGGGTGTCGCGAAGCCGATTCCGCAGTACGAAGTCGCCGTGTTTCCAATCCAGGAACTGGCGTTTCCATAAACCCCGTCGTTCAGATTCGGAATCGTATGCGTCGGCGCAAGTGAGCCATTCCCGATCAAATCCTTTGCGAACGCGGTTCCGGTCGTCGCCATGTTCGCTGCAGTATCGGCAGCGCCTCCCGTGGACATGAGCGTAAACAGTGGTCCGCCGGACGAGGAGGCTTCGAGTTCGTCCACGCACGTTCCGTTCGTCGTCGTGGTAAGCCGGATGCCGGTCGCCGTTACCGGCGGGAATGAAAATGCGTGTCGAAGGCTGTATGGAAGCCCGTTGGAGGGATAGGAAGCGGTCCCAATGGTCGCCCAACCGGTCGCTGGGTTTCCAGTCTGCGGAGTGAATTCGGAAGGGTTTGGCAGCGCTGTGTATTCCAGCGTGTAGAGCCCGTTGCTGCGGTCGGTGAGGTTGCGCGTATTGTCGCGTCCCCAAGCCACACGTCCCACGCTCACCGGGGTCGCGCCGAAGCTCACGCCGCAGAATGAATTTGCCGAGTTTCCGATCCACGAAGAGGAATTGCCAAAGGTCCCGTTGTTCAGATTCGGGATTGTGTGGGTCGGCGCAAACGAGCCATTGCCGATCAAGTCTTTTGCGAATGCAACGGCCCCCGGTTGGCGTGAGTAGTTCGTCGTAAATCCGGCGCCTCCAACCTCGGTCAGCGTGAGTCCGCTCAGCGTCAATCCGCCTGTGCCGGGACCAGCCGGTGTGCCTGGTTGATGCACTTCGACGCTCAGCGTATTCGTTCCGTTCAAAAGCGCGGCGGTCGGGATTACGATGTCTTCGAACGCCGCATTTCCGACCTCATTCGAGGCGCGGCTTGCGGCTGAAACTGTTCCGGATGCCATTCGTTGCCGCGCGACTTCGGTGCCGTTCAGATAAATGACCGCGCCATCATCCGTGAGAGTCCGGAGTGTCAGTTTCGTTAGCGAGGGATTGCCTACGAAATTGAACTGCTTCTGGAAGTAGTAGGTGCCGGTGGGATGCGAAGACGGAGCCGGCAACGTCGTGCCGACCGGCGCGGGCAGAGGCGATTCCTCGAATGCGAGCACTCCGTTTCCGGACAACCATCCGTCCGTCCCGGCAACGTTGGAAGTTGCCGCCCATCCGCTCGAAAGTCCTGTGCTGGTGCCGTGGTAAAGCCAGGCGTCGCCGAGACCGAATACCGGTTGTGGTGCACCGAGCGTCGCGTCAAAATTTCCAGAGCCCGGAGTTCCGCCACGGCGGACTGATGCCACCCAATGATCCGGTTGCGTGCCCGACAAATGTCCTGCGCGGCGCGCGAGCGTAAAGCCGCCGCCGTCGGCTCCGATTGGCCAAGTGCTGCTGTCGTTGTAGCTTAGTTCATCCATCACGCGCCCCGTTCGGTCCCGCAGCCGGATGGTCTCGCCACCGTTATTGAGAGAGCCCGTCCACGGTCCAAGTGCGGTCACACCCGGCATGGCTCCGGGATTTGATGACACCACCAGATACCCGTCTGCCGGGATGACCGTTCCGTTGGGGAACGTGAAATTTACACCGCCGGAAATCTCCCACCCGGAGAGATCCATGTTCACCGACATTTTGTTGTGAAGTTCGATCCATTCCGCGTCGGCAGCACTGGGCGGGTGATACATTACTTCGTTAAAGACGGTCGTCGTGTCCGCTGCATTAACCGTGTGGATTGACAGCAGCGCAACGACTGCGAAGTTCAGGATTTTCATTGGAAAGTTAGTGCCGCCGGCGGCGCAGTGCGATGAGCACGCCAAGGCCGCTGAGCAGCGAGAGCGCAGCTCCGGGTTCGGGGACAGCCATCAGGGCGACATCGTTGCCGCCGGTGAATGTTCCGCCCACGCTATCGGCGAAATAGCTGATGACGAAGTCCTGTCCATTCGGCGCAAAGACATGGCCACCGTCCGGTGCTCCGGCAAACGTTCCGCTGATTGCATCTGCACCGTCATTGATAACGACGAAGAAGAGATCGCCGGTGACCGCGGGTGTTGTGAGGTAGGAGCCGGAGAGTGAAAGCGTGCCGCCGAGGGCGACTGAGCCGGCGACAGTGAGTTGGTCGTAGCCGGTCGCGGGTGTGGCGGTGTTGATTTCCAACGAGAGCGTCGAGCCGCTGTTCAGTGAGATATTGCCCGTGGTCAAAACACCGGGGCTGTTTCCGGGCGCGAGTGTTCCGCCGGAGAGCACGTTCACGGCTGCGAGCGTGCCGCTTCCCGCGAGTGTGGCACCTGCATCCACGGTGGTCGTGCTGCCGGAGATGCTGCCGTTCACCACGAGCGTGCCACCATTGACGGTGGTCGCGCCGGTATGCGTGTTTGCGCCGGAGAGCACCTGAGCGCCGGGGCCGGATTTTGTGAAGGCGAAGTTCGGGAATGGACCGCCGAGCGAGCCGGAGAAGGTGTGCGTTTCACCCGTGGCGACGTTGGAGGTGAGGACGCCGCTAGATGTGTTGTAGCTGTAAACGGAGCCGCCGCCGTTGAGTCCGGCGACGGTGAGCGCGCGGCTGGAGATGTCGAAACTCGCACCGCTCGCGACGGTAACGACGGTTTGCGGAGCGAGGGCGTTGTCGAGGCCCGTGGGCAGCACGAAGAACCCGGAGTTCACGACCGTCGGGCCGGTGTAGGTCTGCGCGTTGGCGATGCGAAGGATGAAGCCGTTGTTCGTCACGCCGCCGGCGCCGCTGATGACTCCGTTGTAGGTGTAATCATCCGACCGGTTGAAAATCACGGTGCCGCTGTTTGCGATATTTCCCAGGCGGCCCGAAGCTCCGCCGTTGCCGATTTGCAGCATGCCGGATTCTACGATCGTTCCGCCGGCCAGCGTTTGATTGCCTGTGACGGTCAGCTTTCCAGCGCCGGACTTTTTCAATACGCCGGTGCCGCCTCCGTTCGTCGCGAATATCCCGGAAAGCAGCACATCGTTTCCATTCGTATCGAGCGTCGCGGTGACGCCGTCGCGGATGCGGAGGTTGCCGTTTACGGATGGGTCGTTCGTGTTTCCGGGAGCCCACTTGAGCGTCGAGTTCCCGGCGAAATCGGCGAGAAAATAGCCCGCTTTGTTTCCCGGCGTGAATGCGCTGTAGCCGAGGCTGCCGGAGAACATGAGCGTGCCTGCGTTGATTTGAATGCCGCCGAGTCCGAAGATGCCGTTCACTCCCGCGGCGTTGGTGCCATCCATCGAGCCGACGAGATGCATCGTGCCTGCGCCTGTTTTGGAAATGCCGCCCCATGCGGTTAAGTGATGATGACTGAGCCGCCCGGTCACGAGCAGGTCAACATCCGACGCGCCGTTCGCCACTTCAATCGTGTGCGTCCCGCCGAAGTGCATGTCGGCGGAAATCACCGACTGTGTGTCGCCGTGGACGGAGAGCTTCCGCGCGACTGCGCTGGAAAAGAAGAACTGCCCCGTGTTAGTGTCGCCAAAGTAGGAGTTCCCGGCGAGCGTGCCGCCTGCGAGCGTAATGTCTCCGGTCACGTCGTTGCGGTTGGTTCCCGAGGTGGCCTCCGCCGCGAACACTGCGCCGTTGCCGACCCACAAGCCCGGCAGCGCGCTCGTTGTTGTTCCTTGCCGACTCAATTTTCCGCCGAGGACGGTCGTGACTCCCCCCTGCAGCATCGTTCCATTGAGCACCATCGTTCCCGCGCCGCGCTTCACAAAGCTCCCCGTCCCGACCGGTGACTGCCGGATGTTTCCGTTCACGACAAAGTCCGCGCCAGCGTCGCCGGTGACGTTCTCGACGTTGAAAGTCGTCGCCAAAACACCGAGCCCCGCGCCTCCGCCGAGTTGATTGTAGGTGGACGGCGCGCTGCCGGAAATCGTCACATTCCCCGCTGCGAGAATGCCGCCGTATCCGCCGCCGTGCTGGCCGCGGTCGTTTACGGTCGCGCCGGTGAGTGTGAGGTTGTCCACACGCTGAAAGCCCGTGCCTGCGGTGTTGGCGGGATTGTTTTCCCAAGTGCCGCCGATGCGGAAAGCGACGAGGTTCTGCGTCGTGGAAAAGAAATCCACCGAGTCTGTCGTTGCAGAAATCAGCGATGCACCGGGTGCCACGGTGAGTGTGCGGCCGGCGATGTTTGCGCCGATTCCGCTCAGCGTTCCGTTGCTGCCGCCCGACAGCTCCAGCGCGCCCTGGCTGATTTGAATATTCCCCGTGAAGCTGTTCTGCGCCGTGAGCACCAGACGTTCGCTCCCCGCTTTCGTAAGCCCCGTCGCGCTCGTGTTGTCGGCGATCACCGAGCCGATGGTGAATGGTTGCGGACTGTTTTGGAAAACCACGAGGTCCTTGCCTGCCGGGCCGCGCAGCGTGCCGCCGTTGATTGCCGATCCCGCTGTTCCCACGGACGGCGTGATGAGCAGGCCGCCGGTCGTCAGCGTCTGCCCGCCCGCGATGGAAATCACGCGGCCTTCGTTTTGGTCAAATCGCAGACTCGTCACGCTCGTGTCCGCGGTCAGCGAAGTATCCACGCCGCTTGAGACATCCGCATTTCCCGCCAGCGTCGAAGCCGTGCTGCCCGTATATCCGCCCACAACATTCAGCGCGGTGATAAACGTCCCGTCCGCAGACTTTGCCGCCCAATTGTGATTACTTGATGCCAGCGCGTACGCCACGCCGCCGTCCGTTAGGATCGTTCCCGCTGTGCCGCTGCTCGTGGCGATTCCGTTTGTCGCCGAGTTCGTCCCGCCCGGCGGGAAGAACGTCGCCGTCGCTCCGACATCGCGCGTGATTGCACCGAGATTCACCGCCACACTCGACACCCCGGCTCCCCTCGTCGCAAAAACCTCCGCCACACCCGCGCGCAACGTCGTCCCCGAAAACTGCTGCGAATTCGCAGAATCCGCCGCGCCCAGCACATGCAGCGCTCCGCCCGCAATCGACAACGCCGTGCTCCCCACCACGTTCGACGCCGGCGAATTTGGGTCTGCAAAAGCCAACCGCAGCAGCCCGCCCTCCACGCTCACCGGACCTGTAAATGTGTGCGTCCCGCCGATAGTCAGCGTCCCCGCGCCTCGCTTCGTAAGGCCCGATGTTCCCGTGATGCTACCCGTCCCGGTGAACGTATAATTCGACGCCGCATCCACCGTCACCGTCTCGGAGTTCAACGTGCCTTCCAGCGTCACCGTCCCCGCCCCCGCGTTTCCAAAAAGTACACCGTCCTGCGCCAAAAACTTCCCTTCTGCTGCGCCCGTAAAATTCGCGTCGCCGTTCAAATTCCACTTCCCGGTCGCCGCAGCGTTCGACCACGTCATCGTCGTCCCGATCACCTCCAGCTCATCGATCGCATTGCTCCCGAAACCTCCCGGCGGAACCATCACACGGATGCCTGCCGAACGCAGCGCACCGCCGGCCGTCGCCACGGAAAACTGATGCCGCAACCACGATGTGAAACCGCCGCCCGTCGTCGCATCATCGTTGCCCAGATAATAAAACGTCCCCAGCGTTTCCCACGTCGTGTTGTCGTTTGGATTCAAGCTCTGCAGCGTATAAAGCCCCGTCGCCCGGTCGGTGAACTGCTGGTTCGGCGCATCACCCACATTGTTCCCGTTATCGCGCCCCCACGCCACCGCGCTCACATGACGCGCTCCGCTGAAAGTCACGCCGCCAAACGGTGCCACCGTGTCCGCCTGCCCGGCGATCCACGACTTGTTATTGCCATAAAATCCGTCGTTCAAATTCAGCGCGCGATGAAACGGGATGCCCAACTCCGGCCCCAGATCACTCGAGCTAATCGCCGTAGCACCCGTTGCGAGATTCACCGGGACCAACGCCGGGTCCGCAGCGGAAAAATTCACGCCGTCATTCCCATCCCAGCCCAGCGTGAAACCCGCGTTCGGCGTAATCACCAGATTCGCGCTCCTCGTGCCCGCCGCCAGCCGTGAGCTGTACACTTCGAATTGATCAATCGCCGCACCGCCCGGCGCGATCAGCCGCAAGCCCGTCACGCCCGAAAGCGCGAACGGCAAATCAAAACGATTGCGCCCCGGACTGCCCGTCAACGTCACCGTCCCCGCCGACACCCAGCCGGCCCCGTCCGCCGCGGCACCCACCACGCCCGCCGTCGCGCCCGTGTTTGGAATCACCAGGCCCGACAAATCCGCCGTCGTATATTGCAGCGCATAAATTCCATCGGTCCGGTCCGTGAAAACGCCCGTATTATCGCGCCCGAACGCGATGCTCTGAATCGTCTTCCCCGCATTGCCCCACGAAAGCCCGATGTAGCTCCCGCCGATCCACGACGACGCATTCCCGTACGTCCCGTTGTTCACATTCGGCACCGTATGCGTCGGCGCAAAGCCCCCGTTGCCGATCAATCCATCCGCAAATGCCGTCGCGGAAAACGAAAGATCCGCCGCGTCGTCGAGCGAGCCCCGCGAGTCCACATGCGTGATCCCGGCGGAGGGAATGACCTGAGCCGATGCACTCACGGCGATTAAAGAAGCACACGAAGTGAGAAGGATACGACGGCTTTTCATAGACGGTATGAATTGTTCAGGAGTTGAGATGTGAGATTCCGAAACCGTCGTAAACGAAAACAAACTGTCGGCAATCAGCAAATTACCCCAGTATGCCATGAACAAGAAAACGACATATTCTGAGTCCCGCAGCATTCAATCCCAAGCCCCTCAACTGCCGATGAACTCCTACGTAATCTGCGTGCAAAACCTGCGGCGTTTTGCATCGCGACGGATTCGTTTTGAGGAATATCTGTCTCCAAACGAGAAGTTTTCCCTCCGTGATGGGATGGAGGGTATTCTTGTTCGAAGGTTTGGCGGGGGCCGGGGTTGTGTGGGCATGAGATTTGTGTTCGGTCATTTTGGCTGGGTGTTGTTCGCGCCGGTGCTGGTGTTGGTTCCGAGGACTGAGGCGGCGGTGGATTTCACAAAAGATGTGCTGCCGATTTTGGAGGATCATTGTGTGGAGTGTCATGGGGAGGATAAGCAGAAGAGCGGGTTGCGGCTGGATTCGGTGAAGGGGCTGGTGCGCGGGGGGGAGTCGGGCGAGGCGCTGGTGGTGCCGGGGAAAGCGGCGGAGAGTTATCTTTTTAAGCGGGTGTCGTCGGTGGATAAGAAGGATATGATGCCGCCAAAGGGCGAGCGGCTTTCGGCGGGGCAGGTGGAGACGTTGCGGGCGTGGCTGGATTCGGGCGCGGAGATGCCGGGGGCGGCGGAGGCGCGGGCGGCGTTGCGGCTGACGACGGATCATTGGTCGTTTCAGCCGGTGAGGAGGCCGGCGGGAGGTTCGGTGGATGAGTTTTTGCGGGGGAAGTTGTCGGAAAAGGGGCTGACGATGTCGGGTCCGGCGGACCGGGCGACGTTGATCCGGCGGTTGTTTTTGGTGATGCACGGGATGCCGCCAACGCCGCAGGAGGTGTCGGCTTTTATCGCGGATAAGCGGCCGGATGCGTATGCGAGACTGGTGGATGCGGTGCTGGCGTCGCCGAGGTTTGGGGAGCGTTGGGCGCGGCACTGGATGGACGTTGCGCGGTATGCGGATTCGAATGGTTTTGAGACGAACCGGGAGCGGAAGACGGCGTATGTGTATCGCGACTGGCTGGTGGAGGCGTTCAACGCGGACAAGCCGTACGATGTGTTTATTAAAGAGCAGATCGCGGGGGATGCGTTGGGGGCGGATGTGGCGACGGGGTTCCTTGTGGCGGGGCCGCATGACATCGTGAAGAGCCCGGATATTAATCTGACCCTGATGCAGCGTCAGGACGAGCTGGCGGACATGGTGAATACGACGGGGACGGCGTTTCTGGGGCTGACGATGGGTTGTGCGCGGTGCCACAATCACAAGTTCGACCCGGTGTTGCAGAAGGATTATTACGCAATGCAGGCGGTGTTCGCAGGGGTGAATCACGGGGAGCGTGCGGTGCGCAAAAAGACGGACGCAGCGACGGAAAAGGCAATCGCCGCAGCGCGCGAGGAGGAGAAGGTGTTGACCGCGAAGGTGGAGGATTTTCGCAAGAAGGCGGCGGCGGTTTCGGGGACGAAGGCGTTGCGGGCAGCGGTGAATTTTCGCTCGAACGAGGAGGCGTTCGCGCCGCTGGATGCGCTGGCTGTGAAGTTCACGGTGCTGGCCACGACGGGCGCGGAGCCGTGCATCGATGAAATCGAGGTGTTTGACGGAGCCGGAAAGAACGTGGCGCTCGGCGGGAAGCCGTCGGCATCGGGCACGCTGCCGGGCTACGAGATTCACAAGCTCGCGCACATCAACGACGGGAAGTTCGGGAACGAGTGGAGCTGGATTTCAAACACGTCGGGCGGCGGATGGGTGCAGATCGACCTTCCCGCGAAGGCGCGCATTTTGCGAATCGTGTGGGCCCGCTCGCGAACGGGTTCGCACAAGGACCGGCTGCCGACGAAGTACGTAATCGAGGCCGCCGTGGAGCCGGGCAAGTGGCAGCGGGTGGGGAGTTCGGATGATCGCACGCCATTTTCCGGCAAGGAGGACGCGGATGCGTTTCTCGCAAAGCTCGCCCCCGCCGATGCGGACGCAGCAAGGAAGGCGCAGTCGGAACTCGCGGCGGTGCAAAAGCGAATCGCTAAGCTGAGCGGCGGTGAGACGGCGTGGGTCGGCACATTTTCGCAGCCGGGAAAGACGCACCGCCTTTATCGCGGCGAGCCGATGCAGAAGCGGGAAATCGTAGCGCCCGATGCGCTGTCGGTTCTGGGCACGCTGGGACTCGCAGTGGAGGAGCCGGAGCAAAAACGCCGCGTGGCGCTGGCGGAGTGGATCGCCAGCGAGAAGAATCCGCTGACGGCGCGGGTGATGGTGAACCGGTTGTGGCAATACACATTTGGCACGGGCATCGTCGATACGCCGAGCGACTTCGGCAAAAACGGAACGCCGCCGACGCATCCGGAATTGCTCGACTGGCTGGCGGATGAGTTTGTGCGCAGCGGTTGGTCGGTGAAGCACGTGCAGCGGCTGCTGCTGAACTCGGCGGCATTCCAGCAATCATCCGCCCCGCGCGCCGACGCTGCGAAAGTTGATGCCGACGGCCGTTTGCTCTGGCGCTACACGCCGCGGCGGTTGGAGGCTGAGGCGATCCGCGATTCGATGCTCGCGGTCTCGGGGGCGCTCGATTTGAACATGGGCGGACCGGGCTTTTACCTCATGGATGTCGTCGTGGAAAACGTGATGCACTATTTCCCGAAGGAGAAGTTCACGCCGTCGGAGTTCCGGCGGATGGTGTATCAATTCCGAATCCGCCAGACGACGGACACGGTGTTTGGGTCGTTTGATTGCCCGGACGGAAGCTCCGTGACGCCGAAGCGTAGCCGATCAAACACACCACTCCAGGCGCTGAATCTTTTCAACAGCACGTTCGTACTGCAGCAGTCCGAAATCCTGTCGAAACGGCTCGCCGCCGAAGCCGGCGCCGCTCCCGAAGCGCAAGCCGCGCTCGCTTTCCGCCTGTTCTACGGACGAATGCCCGACGGTAACGAACTCGCCGCATCGACTGCGATGATCCGCGAACACGGCGTGCAGTCATTCGCGCGGGCGATGTTCAATACGAGCGAGTTTCTTTTTGTGTTTTGATGCTCCTCTTATCCCGACTACTTTTGCTCCATGAATGCGTTTGAATCATGCGTAGCCAGTTATCGCGCCGCTCGTTCTATGAAGATGCTCCTCAAGGCAAATGCCATCGTAGCGGTGTTCTCAATTGTGGGGTGCGCGGCAAAACCTCAGAATCAACCGTATGCCATCACCAATCCAATGCCCGAGATATGGGCTGGGCTTGAGCGAAAAATCCAAGGATTGAAAGAGGCACAATCGACCTATTCGCAGTGGAAGATGGCAGCTACAGAGTCAGCTGAGCCCGTGACTTCCCTTGAACAACTGCGCTTAGCTTTTGCTGCTACTGGAAAGCCAGCCGACGAGGGGACCGCAAAGCGGGATGAGGAACTATTGGTCTCTCACTTCCTGTCTGCGCCACGCACGGTTCATTTCGGCTTTGAGTGCGATTTTCATGCAATCGTCTTTTTCGACAAACTCGGTCGCCAAATTTACGCATACCCATAGAGAGCCATGCACCCATTTCTAAACCGCCGCAGTTTCCTCTCCCACACCGCCACCGGTATCGGCGGCATCGCGCTTGCGCACTTGCTGGGGCGCGACCGCGCGCTTGCGGCTGCGGGTGGGCCGATTCGACCGGAGATCAATCCCGCAAATCCGAACGCACCGCGCGCGCCTCATTTTGAGCCGAAGGCGAAGCGGGTACTGATGATCTTTTGCTCGGGCGCAGTGAGCCAGGTGGATACGTTTGACTACAAGCCGGAGCTCATCAAACGCCACGGACAGCCGATGCCGGGTGGCGAAAAGCTCATCACGTTTCAAGGTGAGCAGGGCAATCTGACAAAGAGTCCATGGGAGTTTCGCCTTTATGGAAAGTCGGGCAAAATGGTCTCGGACCTCGTGCCGAATCTCGGCGCGCTTGTGGACGACATGTGCTTCATTCACTCGCTCACCGGAAAAACGAACACGCACGGACCGGGCGAAAACTTCATGGGAACCGGCTATACGCTGGATGGCTTCCCGAGCATGGGATCGTGGACGACTTATGCGCTCGGCAGCGAAAACGACACGCTGCCTGCGTATGTCGCGATTCCCGATCCGCGCGGTGCGCCGCAGTCGGCCGGGAATTTCTGGGGCTCGGGTTTTTTGCCCGCGGCGTTTCAGGGCACGGATTTCAATGCGTCGAATCCGCTGCGGAATCTTTCCCGTCCGTCGGCGTTTTCTCCCGCGACCGACAAGGCGACGCGCGATTTCATCATCGCGCTGAACCGGCGTCATTTGGAGCGGTTCCCCGGCGACAGCGAACTCGCCGCGCGAATCTCCAGCTATGAACTCGCCGCACGCATGCAGCTTTCCGTGCCGGAGGTTGCGGATATCTCCACGGAGCCCGCGCACGTTTTGAAAATGTATGGCGCGGACCAAACCGGAGACGGCACGAAGAAGACGAAGGCGGCTTACGCGAAGAACTGCATCCTTGCGCGACGCCTTATCGAAAAGGGCGTGCGCTTTGTGCAACTCTTCAACGGCGCATACCAAACCGGCGGCGAAGGCGTGAGCAATTGGGACGGCCACAAAGTTCTCGCCGAGCAATACGTGAAGCACGGCGAAGTAATGGACCAGCCGACCGCAGCGCTGCTCACCGACCTCAAACAGCGCGGACTTTTGAAAGACACGCTGGTCGTGTGGTGCACCGAGTTCGGCCGGATGCCGACTTTCCAAAAAGGCGCGAGCGGCCGTGACCACAATCCCGGTGGATTCACCGCGTGGATGGCGGGTGCGGGTGTCAGAGCCGGCTTCAGCTACGGCGCGACGGATGAGTTCGGATACAAAGCCGTGCAGGACGAGGCGACGGTTTACGACTTCCACGCGACCATTCTGCACTTGCTCGGGTTGAATCACGAGCGGCTGTCGTTTTACCACAACGGAATCGAGCGACGACTCACGGATGTTCACGGGCATGTTATCAAGGCGATGCTCGCATAGGGACGGCGCGCTCGGTTGCTGAATTGTGTCACCGATGTCAGAGAACTCGGGACGGTGGATGAATTGACACACCCAGCCTGCCTGCTAGGGTCCCGCCCCTTTTGCTCTACTTTACACAACAATGATCGGCTGGATTCTCAAAAAACTTTTCGGAAATAAAAACGCGCGGATGGTGAAAAGCCTGCGCCCGACGGTCGCTAAAATCAACGCGTTGGAAGTGGAGTATCGTGCCCTGAGTGACGACCAGCTTCGGGCGAAGGTCGCCGGATGGAAAGCGGAGTTGAAGGACAAGCCTTGGGTTGAACAGGTTGAGTACGTCACAAAACTTATCCCCGAGGCTTTTGCAGCGGTGAAGAATGCCGCGTGGCGCCTGAATGAGCGAAAGCACACCTTCACCGTCTGCGGACAGCCGATGTCTTGGTACATGGTGCATTTTGACACCCAACTCATCGGCGGTATTTGCCTGTCGAAAGGCATGATCGCGGAAATGGCGACCGGTGAAGGAAAGACGCTCGTGGCCACGCTCCCGCTTTTCCTTTACGGACTTACCGGGCGCGGCGCGCACTGCGTTACCACGAACGATTACCTCGCCCGCCGCGACGGTGAATGGATGGGTGAGCTTTACAAGTTTCTCGGTCTGACTGTTGGAATCATCCAGCACGACCAGTATCCGGACGAGCGCCGCGCCCAGTATCACTGCGATATTTGCTACGGAATGAACTCGGAGTTCGGCTTTGACTACCTGCGCGACAACGGTATGGCGACCAGCAAGGACCAGCAGGTTCAGCGCGGGCATTTCTTCGCGATTGTGGACGAGGTGGACTCCATTCTTATCGACGAAGCCCGCGTGCCGCTGATCATCAGCGGACCGGTCACGGTGTCGACCCATCAGTTTGATAAGTACAAGCCGATGGTGGAGCAGATCGTGAAAAAGCAGACGATGCTCATCAACCGTCTCGCCAGTGAGGCAATGCAGCTCTTCGAGGCCGGTAAAACCGAGGAGGCCGCTCGCATCATGTGCAAGGTGAAGTGGGGACAGCCTTTGAATAAAGGCTACCTTCGCGCGATGGAAGATCCCGAGCGCCGGAAGGCCATCGAAAAGATGGAACTGTCGTTTTACACCGACGTGCAGAAGCTCGAGATGTGGAAGCTGAAAGAGGAGCTGTTCTTCACCATCGACCAGCGCGCTCACGAGGCGGACCTCACGGAGCAGGGGCGTCAATTTATGTCGCCTGGCGAGCCGGAAGCGTTCGTGCTGCCGGACTTGATCACGCACTTCGCGGAAATCGACCAGAACACGAAGCTCACCGAAGCCGAGAAAGTCGCCGAGAAGGCCAAGGCTCAGGAGCACGCGAACGTCCAGAGCGAACGCATTCACAATATCTCGCAGCTTCTGCGTGCCTACTGTCTTTACGAGAAGGATGTTCATTACATCGTTCACGAAGGCAAAGTCGTCATCGTTGACGAAAACACCGGCCGCACGATGCCGGGCCGCCGTTGGAGCGATGGTCTTCATCAGGCCGTGGAAGCGAAGGAAGGTGTGCAGATCGACAAGGAGACACAGACGCTCGCGACGATCACCGTGCAGAACTATTTCCGTCTCTACCGGCGCCTGAGCGGTATGACCGGAACCGCCGAGACCGAGGCAAACGAGTTCCACGACATTTACAAACTCGACGTCGCGGTCGTGCCTGCCAACAAGCCGTGCATTCGCAAGGACGGCAACGACCTCATCTTCAAGACGCGCCGCGAGAAGTACGCGGCTGTGGTGAAGGAAATCACCGAGGCTCATGCGAAAGGTCAGCCGATTCTCGTCGGAACTGCGAGCGTTGAAGCATCGGAGCTTGTTTCCAAAATGCTCCAGCGTGCGAAAATCCCGCACACCGTTTTGAATGCGCGTCATAACCAGCAGGAGGCCGAAGTCATCTCCCGCGCGGGCCAGCGTGGCGCGGTCACGATTTCCACCAACATGGCGGGACGAGGCACGGACATCAAACTGGGCGAGAGCGTGACGGAACTCGGCGGACTCTATGTGCTCGCGACCGAGCGCCACGAGTCGCGCCGTATCGACCGCCAGCTCCGCGGACGCTGCTCGCGTCAGGGCGATCCCGGTTTTTCGCGGTTCTACGTTTCGTTCGAGGACGATCTGATGCGCAATTTCGGCGCCGCTGAGCGTATGACGAAGCTCATGGAGCGCTTCGGCATGCAGGAAGGCGAGGCGCTGGAGCATTCGTGGTTGAACAAGAGCGTGGAAACCGCGCAAAAGCGGGTCGAGCAGCGGAACTACCTCATCCGCAAACGCACGCTCGACTTCGACGATGTGATGAACCGTCAGCGCGAAGTGGTTTACGGTCTGCGCAATGAAGCCATTAATAGCGAAACGCCGCGCGTGTTGCTCTACGACGTAATCGATGACCGCATTCCGGAGAAGGTTGCGGAATTTTTCCCGGAGGGCGAACCGCCGGCGCTTGAGTCGATGGCAGCTTGGGCAAATACAACATTCCCAATCGGCATCGATGCCGAAGTGCTGAAGGGTAAAACCGAGGAGGAAGTGGCGGCGCTGATTTCCGAGCGCGTGAAGAAATCGTACGAGCTCAAGAGCCAGCATGAGGTTCCTGAAGCGATCACGAATCTTGAGCGCTACATCATGCTCTCCGCGATCGACAAGCTTTGGCAGGAGCATCTCTACGGCATGGATGGCCTCCGCGAGGGCGTGTATCTCCGTGCTTACGGTCAGAAAGACCCGCTCATCGAATACAAGCAGGAGGCTTTCAAGATGTTCGAGGTGCTGATGGGCAACATCAAGGACGAGGTGCTCCATAACCTCTTCCGAAGCACATCAAACGTGATGGCGTTCGAGCAGTTCCTCGCGAACCTGCCGCAGTTCCTCAGCGCGCCGGACGAAAGCTCAATCGGTGGCGGAATGACGGCCGAGCCGGAACCGGCGGAGCAGCCGGAACCGGCGCCCGAGCCAGTGCGCCGCGAGGAACCGAAAGTCGGACGTAACGAACCATGCCCGTGCGGCAGC
>SXGQ01249695.1_pt1 | contig 47559 bp, 43 predicted proteins | sample 3178371 | NCBI WGS metagenome assembly SXGQ01 (sample SAMN11356859, study PRJNA531348) | freshwater metagenome | isolation source: freshwater sample F1-20 | place: China: Fuxian Lake, Yuxi | collected 2017-12-25 | reverse complement strand
CCTGTACTCCATGAATAAGTTAACATGCCCGATGCATTTAGAGTAGTTGATGACCCGCTACAAATTATACTAGGTGTAGCACCTGAAACAACACCATTTCCATTAAAATTATAAGTAATAATAATTGATCCATTTCCTGATTGAGCACCACTGGTATTAGATTGATTAGTGCCAGCATTAAAAGAGCCCCCTCCACCACCATGAGTTGGGTCAGTACCACCTCCTCCACCTGAATAGCCACCACCACCACCACCACCGCCATAGTGATTACCGCCACCGCCACCACCACCATAACCACCTAAACCGCCACAACCGCCACCACCACCGCCACAAAATCCTAAACCCCCAGTCCAATTTGGTAAACTCGATCCACCATAAGGTCCGCCACCAGCAGATGACCATCCAGCACCTCCTCCTGAACAAGCAACATTACTCCATAAACCTGCACTTCCTCCAAATCCACCAACTCCTCCTGCAGCTCCAGATGAACTTGCCTGATTACCTGATGTAGAAACTGTTCCTGATGCCCCTGGGTGTAAAGGTGTTGAGCTAGTATAATTGCATTTTCCACCACCACCACCTGCTGCTAATAATAATGTTGGGCCAGAAGAATAAACAAAACTACCACCACCACCACCCGAACTATTTTGAACCTGTCCACCGACTTGTAATAATCCCATTCGACCAACAACCAATGAATAAACAGAACCAGCGGTTGTAGTAAATGTTCCAATCATTCTGGCACCTAAACCGCCTCCTCCATTAAAAGATCCTCCACCTTGTGCGCCATTTGCTTGAATAGTAAAGATAGATACGCAACTGGGCACAGTAAATGTTTGAATACTGCCAGTATAAGAAAATGTTTGTATTATTTGGGCTTTATAAAGAACTGAAAATAGGATAAAAATATAAAGAAGTGATTTATTAATTGTTTTCATAATTATTATTGCTTAGTATAAATATAGCAATAAATTTATAAAAGTTAAAGAAATCAAATTAAAATATAATTTTTTAAGGAATTATTTTTTCGGTTATTTTTTCGTTATTAGATGTATTGTTTAAAAAAATTTCTAAGTATTTAACTTTTGGAACCCAGAAAGTTCCACCTTCAATTTGAATGTGAATTTTTTGTAAAATAAACATCTTATTATTTAAATTATAATAAACATGGTATTTTTTATCAATATTAGATTTGATTAGATATAAAATCTTTTTTTTGAAGGAGACAAAATTAAAATAATAAGATTTTTTTTCTTTATTCAAAATTTTTAAATTTAAACCATAGGCAAAAGCAAGTTGGATATAATTAAGCGGTTCAATACTTTTATCAGTTTCGTAGTTAATCCAATTTATTTTAATAGGTTCTAATTCATTAAGTTCTCCGCTTTTCAGTTCATTTAATTCATATATAACTGCATTTTTATTTATACTTCTTTGAATAAAGAATAGCATATCTTTAAATTTAGTTAGTGATGGATAATCATCATTATTTAACACAGTAAATTGAGAAAAAAACAATGTAATTATTGTAAAAGATATTATATTTTTTAAGTTTTTAAGAATCATTTATGTTTTATTGGCAATCGTTGACCGATAAATAATAATTATTTAATTAAAAATTATCAAATTTACTATAATTATACCAATCTTAATTTTAATTGTAATTTTGTTTTTTATAAAATAAATATTCATTGACATTTGACGATTTTAATTTTGACGATTCTTTATTGGAGGGACTTTATAGTATGGGATATAAAAAGCCAACTCTAATTCAGGAGCAAGCAATTCCTGTTATTTTAAAAAATAAAGATTTGATAGCTTGTGCCCAAACAGGAACCGGAAAAACGGCAGCTTATCTCCTGCCAATTATTCATCATATTTTGAAAGCACCTACCCGTCATTTAAACACTCTGATTATTGCACCAACCAGAGAGTTAATTCTTCAAATAGATCAACAAATTGATGGTATGGGATATTTTTGTTCTGTTGGATCAATTGCTATTTATGGAGGAAATGATGGAATGACTTGGGAAAAACAAAAACACGCCTTGCGCGAAGGGGTTGATATTGTTTGTGCAACTCCCGGAAGACTCATAGCTTTATTACAAAATGGAGATATAAATTTCGAATATTTACAACATTTGGTTTTAGATGAAGCAGATAGAATGTTAGATATGGGTTTTTTTGACGATATTAAATCTATCATTAACTATTTACCTAAAAACCGACAAACTATTTTGTTTTCAGCTACTATGCCTTCTAAAATTAGGATGTTAGCCAATCAAATTGCAAAAGACCCTGAGCAAATAAATATTGCTATAAGTAAACCAGCAGCAGGAATCGTTCAACAAGTTTATATAGTATATGATTCTCAAAAAGAATCTTTAGTCAAGATTATTTTAAAAAATAAAGATTTCAAATCAGTTATTATTTTTTCATCAACTAAAGATAATGTAAAATTACTTGAAAGGACTTTACGACAAGTTGATGGTTCAGTTAAAGCATTTCATTCAGATTTAGAGCAAGTTGAACGCGAAGAAATTATGCGCGATTTTAAAGCAAAAAAAATAAGAGTTTTAATTGGTACAGATATTTTGTCGAGAGGAATAGATGTCGATGGTATTAGTTTGGTAATAAATTATTATGCTCCGCCCGACCCTGAAGATTATATTCATAGAATTGGAAGAACTGCAAGAGCAGAAAAAGCTGGAGTAGCTATTACCCTTGTAAATGAAAGAGATCAAATAAAACTCTCTAAAATAGAAGATTTGATGGGATTTGAGGTAGTAAGAATGCCAATTCCAAAAGAATTAGGGCCCGGACCAGAATATAATCCATCAGTAAATAAAAAACAATTTTCGAATTTTAAATCAAATAAAAAATCATCACATAATAAAAGTAAATCTAAGTCTAAATATAAATAGTAAATTAATTATTTTTTAGGAACCTAAATTAATATTAGTTCAATAATTTATATGTTTAACAAATACATCACACACATTTAAATATGTTTATTGATACTCATACACATCTATATGCTGAAGAATTTAATTCAGATAGAAATGTTTTAATTAAAAAAGCGATTCATAACGGCATAATTAAATTTTATCTTCCAAATATTGATTCTAGTTCTATTGCTCCAATGTTAAGTTTAGAAGCTCGCTTTCCTAAAAACTGTTTTGCAATGATGGGTTTGCATCCTTGTCACGTAAATAATAATGTAATAAATGACCTAATAATAATAAGCGATTGGTTAAAAAAGAGAAAATTTGTAGCTATTGGAGAAATTGGGATGGATTTGTATTGGGATAAAACATTTATTGAGGAACAAAAGTACGCTTTTCAAAAACAAATAGAGTGGGCAATAAACTTTAATTATCCAATTGTAATTCATTGTAGAAATGCTTTTGATGAAATTTTTTCTGTTCTAACATCATTCCCAAAATTACCTAAAGCTATTTTTCATTGTTTTTCAGGTAATTATGAACAAGCAAAAAAAATAATTGATTTAGGAGATTTTAAATTAGGTATTGGTGGTGTTTTGACGTTTAAAAATTCGGGTTTGGATAAAGTTGTAGAAAAAATTGATTTAAAGCATTTTGTTTTAGAAACAGATGCGCCTTATTTAGCTCCGAATCCTTTCAGAGGAAAGCGAAATGAACCATCTTTTCTATTTGAAATTGCTAAAAAGCTATCCGAAATTAAAAATATATCGATGGCTGAAATTGGAGAATTGACTGGCAAAAATGCTGATTTTATTTTTAATTAATTATAAAAATGGCTACAATCGCTTGATTTTTGAAAATAAGTTTGTAATAATAGAAAAAACTTATTAGATTTGCACCCCTAATTTAGGGAAAAGATATAAAATTTATAGAAAGTGGATGCATTAAGTTATAAAACCAAATTTGCTAATAAAGCAACTTCTGATAAAGAATGGTTACTTGTTGATGCCAACAATGAAGTAGTTGGACGTTTAGCTACGAAAGTTGCCATGTTACTTCGTGGTAAACACAAAACAAGTTATACACCTCATTCTGACTCTGGAAGTAATGTCATTATCATCAACGCTGAAAAAGTTCGTTTTACTGGCAAAAAATTAACTGATAAAGAGTATGTTCGTTATACTGGATTTCAAAGTGGGCAAAGATTTACAACTCCGAAAGAGTTGATGTTAAAAAAACCTGAAGAAATCTTAACACATGCTATTCATGGTATGTTACCAAAAGGACCCTTGGGAAGAGCTTTGAATACAAATGTTCGGATTTTTGTTGGAACTGAACATGGGTATGATGCTCAGCAACCAAAAAAAGTTGATTTAAGTAAAATTAAATAATTTATTATAATTAAATGGAAGTAATAAACACATCAGGCCGAAGAAAAACATCAGTTGCTCGTGCATACGTATCTAAAGGCTCTGGAAAAATTGAGGTAAACGGAAAAGATTACAAAAAATATTTTACTACACCTACTTTGCATTACTATGTAACTCAAAGTTTAATTGTTTCTAAATTACTTGATTCATGTGATGTGAGAGTTAAAGTTGCTGGAGGAGGTATAACTGGTCAAGCTCAAGCAATTCGATTAGCTATTGCAAAAGCTCTAGTTGAATTGAATGCAGAATTGAAAAAAGACTTGCGAGCAGCGGGTTTAATTACTCGAGATCCGCGTATGGTTGAACGCAAAAAATTTGGTCAGAAAAAAGCACGTGCTCGTTTCCAATTTAGCAAACGATAATATTATTTTAAGAAAAGAAGATAAAAAAAATGTCAGTAAGAACATCATTTAACGAGTTATTAGAATCAGGTGCACACTTTGGGCATCTCAAAAGTAAGTGGAATCCGGCAATGGCCCCATACATTTATGCCGAAAAAAACGGTATTCATATTATCGATTTAAACAAAACTGTTGCAAAGATTGAAGAAGCAGCCGATGCTCTAAAACAAATAGCTCGTTCGGGTCGTAAAGTATTATTTGTTGCAACTAAAAAGCAAGCAAAAGATATAGTTGCTGAGAAAGTAAAAACTGTAAATATGCCATATGTTACTGAACGTTGGCCAGGTGGTATGTTAACAAATTTTGCAACTATTCGTAAATCTGTACGTAGAATGAGTCAGATAGATAAGATGTTTGCTGATGGCACTTTTACGAATGTATCTAAACGCGAACGTTTACAATTTTCTCGTGAGCGTGCAAAGTTAGAAATTCAATTTGGATCAGTTTCTGATTTAACTCGATTACCTGCAGCATTATTTATTGTAGATATTACTAAAGAACATATTGCTGTTGCCGAAGCTAAACGTTTAAATATTCCAACTTTTGCAATTGTTGACACTAATTCGAATCCAAATTTAGTCGATTTTGCAGTCCCAGCAAACGACGACGCATCATCTTCAATCGCCTATATTATTGATTTGATGGTAATTGCTGTAAAAGAAGGATTATCAGATCGTAAAATGGATAAAGATTCAAATACAGAAGAAGGTAATACAAAAGAATCAAGTGCTTACGAAGCTGAAGAATTAGCTCAAGGTATTGTAATTAAAGGAGCCACCAAAAACATTAATGAAGAAGAAAAAGGCGGTGTAAAAAAACCACGTCGAAGAGTGATAGCAAAAAAATAATTTTAATTTAAATATTTAAAAGTGGTCATTCTGTTACTACAGTTTGACCTTTTTTTTAAGAAATAATACTATCAATTTAAAAAATAAATAACAACTTAATTTAAAAAAAAATGGCTATTACAGCAGCAGATGTAAACAAATTACGCCAGCAAACTGGGTCTGGTATGATGGATTGTAAAAAAGCATTAGAAGAATGTAACGGTGACTTTGAAGCAGCTGTTGATTTTCTTCGTAAAAAGGGGGCAAAAGTTGCTGCTAATCGAGCAGATCGAGATGCTAAAGAAGGTGTTGTTTTAGCTAAAACAGCTTTTGATAAAAAATCAGGAATTGTTATAAGTGTTAATTGTGAAACAGATTTTGTGGCTCAAAATGCAGATTTTATAGAGTTTGCAGAAACGCTTGCGGCTATTGCACTTGATAAAAAACCTGCTTCAACAGATGAGTTAAAGACATTATCATATGATGGTGTAATTTCAATTGCTGATAAATTTATGGAACAGATAGGGAAGATTGGTGAAAAAATTGATATTGGCTTCTATCAAATAATTAATGCTGAACAAGTTGTTGGATACATTCATCCAGGAAATCGTTTAGCCGTTTCTATTGGATTTAATAAAATTGTTTCTGATGAAGTTGCTAAAAATATTGCAATGCAGGCAGCCGCAATGGCTCCTCTGGCTATTGATAAGGATGATGTGGACGCTTCAACTATTAATCGAGAATTAGATATTGCCCGAGAAACTACCCGTGCTGAAGGTAAACCAGAGGAAATGATTGAGAAAATTGCTCAGGGTAAATTAAATAAATTTTATAAAGACTCTACATTGTTAAATCAAGAATATTTTATTGATAACAAACTAACCGTCAGGCAGTTTTTACAGAGTGTTGAAAAAGATCTTACCGTTTCGGCGCTAAAACGTTTTTCGTTATCTTAATTTTAAATCCCGATTTTTTAATCGGGATTTTTTTTTATCTTTAAAATAGTGAATTTCAAAAACTATTTTTTTTAAAAAAGTTAAATACAAAAAAACATGAAATATAAAAGAATTCTTTTAAAATTAAGTGGAGAAGCTTTAATGGGTAATAAAGGTTTTGGTATTGATCAAGAGCGTTTGTTGGAATATGCTAATGAAATTAAATCTATTTACGATGAAGGTTGTGAAGTTGCCATAGTAATTGGAGGAGGAAATATTTTTCGAGGTATTCAAGCCGAAAGGGGAGGAATGGATAGGGTACACGGCGATTATATGGGTATGTTGGCTACTGTAATTAATAGTATGGCAATACAATCAGCTTTGGAGGGAATTGGTGTTACAACTCGTTTACAAAGTGCTATTAAAATGGAACAAATTTGCGAACCTTTTATTAGACGAAAAGCAGTTCGGCATTTAGAAAAAGGTAGAGTTGTAATATTTGGTGCTGGAACGGGAAACCCGTATTTTACTACTGATACAGCGGCCACCTTGCGCGCTATCGAAATTGAGGCTTCAGTAATATTAAAGGGTACTCGTGTTGATGGAATTTATACTGCCGATCCAGAAAAAGATAAAACTGCAACTAAATACGAGACTATTAAATTTAGGGAGGTTTATGATAAGGGTTTGGAAGTAATGGATATGACTGCATTTACATTATGTAAAGAAAATAATTTACCCATTATTGTTTTTGATATGAATAAAAAAGGGAATCTTAAAAATATAATATTAGGTAATAAAATTGGAACTTTAGTTGAAGTTTAATTTTTTTAATTAGTATTAAATTTTTTTTAAACCTTTGATTATCTATTAAAACGAAGTATTAAAAATTTATCACAGCTTTTTTTTTAAGTGTAATTTTTTTTCTGCCACTTATTTTATAAATTATAGGTTTTCATAATTAATTTAATAAAATTAATACCATTTTTTAGGTATTGTAAAATTTTTATCAAAATTGTTTATTTGTAACAAAAAAAATAAAAATATTTTACTAATATTTAATGCAAAAACTTTATTTTTTAATTTCTATTTGTATTATAAAAATTTCAATTTTATTTTCACAACAAGTGGATTCAATCAATTTTATAAACTTAAGAGAAGTTTTAATACTAGAAAATTTATCTTCAAATGAAATAGATCGTATGCCGGAATTAAAAGATCATGTAATTTACGCCGGTAAAAAATCAGAAGTAATACAATTAGACAAAATTAATGCAGATTTTAGTTCGAATAATATTCGACAGATTTTTGCAAAAGTTCCTGGAATAAGTATCTGGGAAAATGATGGTTCTGGAATTCAGATGGGTATTGCATCAAGAGGATTAAGCCCAAATCGCTCTTGGGAATTTAATGTAAGACAAAGCGGTTGTGATATTTCCGCAGAAGTTTTTGGCTATCCTGAATCCTATTACAATCCTCCTATGGAAGCCTTAAAAAAAATTGAAGTGATACGCGGAGCGGCATCTTTACAGTATGGCCCTCAATTTGGTGGGTTACTTAATTATGAAATAAAAAAAGGTAATCCCAACAAACCTATATCTTTTGAATCTCAACAAACAGTTGGTTCTTATGCTTTGTTCAACACTTATAATGCTATTGGTGGAACTTACAAGAAGTTTTCTTATTATAGTTTTTTTCATCAACGAACCTCAGATGGATGGAGAAAAAACAGTCGTTACAATATTTATACTGGATATTTTTCGGCAAAATATCAACTCACAAAAAAAATAAATATTGGGGCAGAATATACAAAGATGGATTATAAAAGTCAGCAAGCTGGTGGTCTAATAGATTCTCAATTTAATGTGAATCATCGTCAATCGTTTAGAGAAAGAAATTGGTTTAGTGCCCCTTGGAATTTAGTATCACTAATAGTTAAATATGATATTTCTCAATCGTTAGGCTTTCAGTTGAATTCATTCGCTACTATTGCAGAGCGAAATAGTGTTGGTTTTACTAAATCAATCAATTTTAAGGATAGTATTAATCCAAGCACACTTCAATACAATGAGCGACAAATAGACAGAGATTATTATAAAAATTACGGAACGGAAGCTCGTCTATCAGTAAAATATATATTTTTTGGAAAAGAAAATATTTTTGCAGGAGGATTAAGAGCATATAGTGGTAATACAAAAAGAAATCAACTTGGTAAAGGAACAACCGGAAATAATTTTGATTTAACTCTTACTAACCCCCTTTTCGCAAAATCATTGGAATTCACAACTATAAATTATGCTGCCTTCGCTGAAAATATTTTTCAATTAGGAAATCGATTTAAGATTGTACCGGGAGTAAGACTTGAATATATAAAAAATCAGAGTCAAGGATATATCAATACAAACCAAACAGGTAAACTAAGTCCAAATAAAAAATTACGACAAATTTTACTTTATGGGATAGGAAGTGAATTTAAGGTATCTGAAAAAACAAATATGTATGTAAACTATTCTTCCGCCTTTCGTCCCGTTATATTTTCAGAACTTGCTCCATCTGCTACATCAGAAATCATTGATTCTAATCTAAAAGACGCGAGTGGTTTTAATGCAGATTTTGGTTATAGAGGAACAGTAAAAAACTTTTTAAATTTTGATATTGGTATCTTTTACTTGTATTACGATAATCGTGTAGGAATTATAACTCAAAATAATGCTCCGTTCAAAACAAATATTGGAACATCTATAAGTAGAGGTGTTGAGTCTTATATTGAAATAAATCTAATAAAAATTTTTAATGAAGATAGTAAAATTGTTAGTCTTAGTATTTTTGCATCCAATTCATTTATTGATGCAAAATATGCAAAATGGAATAATCCAGATATAGTTATTGATCCTAAAAGATCTATTGAAGGAAAGCGAATAGAAAATGCTCCACAATACATTCATCGTTTTGGAACGACCTATTGTTTAAAAGGAATTTCAGCAACCTATCAACTAAGTACTGTTGGAGATGTATTTGCAGACGCGGTAAATACTGAAATTTCAAATTCAACAGGAACTATTGGAAAGCTTTCTGGCTATCAGATAATGGACGTTTCAATTTCTTATAAATTTTTGGAGCGATATAATTTTAAAGGAGGTGTAAACAATATTACAGATAAAAAATATTCAACTCGCAGATCTTTTGGTTACCCTGGACCTGGAATAATTCCTGGAAATGGTAGAGCTATTTTTATAAGCTTTGGAGTTTCGATTTAAATATGAAGGTTAATTTTAAATTTTAAAAAGGATAATACAGAAAAATATTTTACAATAAACAAGGTAATTAAAAATTATTTGATTATAATTCTTCCCAGTAATTTATTTACTCTTTTTTTTAAGCCTGTTAGATGAATAATTTCTTTAATTATATTTTCTGTTTCTTCTGGGTTTACTGATTTTAGCAACTCTTGTTTTTCGCTAATATAATTATTTATTTTTTTTTCTTTTAAACTAAACAGTAAATGCTCTGTACTTTTCTTGATATTATTAATTTCTTCGTTGACAGTTACGCCAAGTGTTTTCCATTTATTACTTAATTCATAGTTATTGATTATGTTATTAATAACGAAACTACTAACTATTGGATTTTGTGACATTGAAAAATGTTGAATTGTTGGAATACGGTCATGGCTTAATTCTAGAGTATATTCATCTAATACAAGCTGATAAATTGGATTTTCGAAACTAATTTGATCTCTCCAAAGTTCGTATAAAATAAATTCAGAAATAGTAATTTCTAAATTTTCTATATCAACTTCATTTTCATTTTCAGTATCTATTTTTACTAAAATATTACCATGTAGTAACATTATTCTTAAAAGTTCTTTTTCCTCTGAATCAATTTTTAAGATATTACTTTCGTGTGTTTCTTCAAATTTGTTTTGTTTTGAAATTTCTGTGATTGTATTTTCATCACTAACAGAATCATCTTTTTTTTGTTTTGGTGTTATTTTTAGTCTTAATTTATTTACTTCTAATTGAATAATTGACTCTTCAATTTCCATTATATTTGAACATTCTTTTACATAAATACTTCTTATAATATTGTCAGGAATAATAGCGATATTATCAACAATATCTTTAATAACTTGAGCCCGTTTAATGGGGTCGTTTTTAGATTGTTCTTTTAATTTTTTTGTTTTAAAATGTAAAAAATCAGTAATATTTGTTTCTATATAATTTTGAAACTCTTGGATAGTAACTTTTCGGCTAAAAGAATCAGGATCGTCATTATTTGGAAATTGAAGAAGCTTAACATTCATCCCTTCTTCAAGTAATAGTGGTATTGCACGGTTGCTGGCTTTTTGACCTGCCTCATCTCCATCATACAACACCACAATATTTTTGGTAAAACGATGAATTGATTTAATTTGATCAACGGTAAGAGAAGTTCCGCTTGAAGCAACTACATTTTCTATACCAGCTTGATGCATAGCGATAACATCCATATAGCCTTCAACAAGGTAGCAGGTATCTTTTTCTTGTATAGTTTTTTTACCTAACCATAAACCATATAAAATTTTACTTTTATTATAAATTTCAGTTTCAGGACTATTAATATATTTGGCTATTTTTTTATCATTAGTTAATGTTCTTCCACCAAAAGCAACAACACGGCCTCCATCATCATGAATTGGAAACATTACTCTGCCAGAATATCGATCAAATAAATCAGTAGCATTAATTTCATTTCCTTCTATGTAACGTTTATTTAAAATACTCATACCTGTTTTAGCAAGATATTTTGGTGAATAACCATTTATTATTGCGGTATTTGTAAATGAATTTTGTGCTTCTAAACTATAACCTAATTGAAATTTTTCAATAATATCGTTTTTAAGGTCACGTTCAATAAAATAGCCTAAGCCAACAGATTTTCCTTCATCTATTTGCATCATCGTTTCTGAAAAATAGCGTTGAGCATATTGCATAACTATAATCATGCTTTCGCGTTCAGTTTGTAATTCTCTTTCGGCTGGAGTTATTTCTTTTTCAACAACTTCGATGTTATATTTTTTCGCTAACCATTTTAAAGCTTCGGGATAAGTTAGTTTTAAATGCTCCATAACAAAGTTTACAGAGTTGCCTGCTTTACCACAGCCAAAACATTTATAAATTCCTTTAACAGAAGATACAGTAAATGAGGGTGTTTTTTCACCATGGAAGGGGCATAATCCTAGTAAATTAGCCCCTCTTTTTTTTAGAGTTATAAAATCGCCAATTACTTCTTCAATGTGGGAAGTTTCGATTATTGTATCAACAGTGTTTTTTGGAATCACTTTATTTTAAAATAGGATAATAAGTATATAGATAAGTATTAGTTTTTTTATTGGTAAAATTGAGGTTAAATTCCAATTTTTTCGTTTACAATATTTAAAATTTCTGTTTCGAGAGCTATGGTTTGTTTTTCAATTAATTTACCTTTTGAGATTATTTCATTCACAAATTTTTTATCATTTAAATTAGAAGCATTAATCCTTACATTCATAAAAGCACCTATAACTGCGCTTCTTGCACATAAAGCGCCAACTCCAGCATCACTTACCGAATTAGAATTGCCTTCTATAGCCATTGTTTTTATTAAATCCATACTTTCAAAAGAGAGTTGCATTACTTTAAAAGGAACTTCAATTGCGTACTTTGTTGCCTCTTGAATACACTGCATTCTTTTCTTTTTTTCTTCATCGGTTGATTTAGGTAAATTAAAAGCAGACATTATATCATTAAAGGCTTTAGTATCTGCATCTACCAAATTAATTAATTGATCTTTAAGAGATTGTCCTTTCTCGGCCAAAAGACTAAATTCTTGCCAACGATCGTCCCAGCCTTTTTTGTGTGAACTCAAATTAGCAACCATTGTAGCCAACGAAACACCCAAACTTCCAACATATGCAGAAATAGAGCCTCCACCAGGTGCTGGACTTTCACTTGCCGTTTCATTTGCAAAAGTTGCTAAATTCATGTTAATTAATTTTGAGTCAGCCGTATTTTGTAACACATATTCAATAATTCGTTCTTCTGGATTAAAAGGTGCTAATTCATCTAAGCCCATTGATTTAACTGCTATTTTAATTAATTCTGACTCGGAAACACCAACAGATCGTTTTTGTTTATTCAGAAAATATTTTCCTGCATCTAACATTCCTTTTAGAGGAATTAAACCAATTAATTCAGAGCCAGTAACCCGAATTCCTCTATCGGAAGCTTTTTTTACAACTTCGTCAAATGCAATGTGAATGGGTGTAATATTAATATTAGTTAGATTCATTGATATTTGGCAAACACCATATTCTTGAATGTACCAACCTATAGCTTTAACTGATTTTAATGAGCCAGGAATTGATTTTGGACTTCCGTCAGCATTTAAAATTATTTTTCCTGTTATTGGATCCCCATCTCTTAAAACTCGGCCAGCTTCTCTAACATCGAAAGCAATAGAATTAGCTCGACGGGTAGAAGTTGTATTAAGATTTATGTTATAGGCCACTAAAAAATCTCTAGCACCAATTACAGTAGCACCCCTTTTTTGATCGAAAATTTGAGGGCCAAAATCGGGTTTCCATTCTGGTAATAAAATTTTTTTAAAATAGCCTTCGTATTCTCCAGCTCTTATTTCAGAGAGATTACTTCTTTTTTTATTTGTTTGAGCTTCTTCGTACAAATACACGGGTAGGTTTAGTTCTTCACCAACGCGTTTAGCTAATTTTTGAGCATAAATTGCTGTTTGTTCAAGACTAATATTTTTAATTGGAATAAGCGGACAAACATCTGTAGCCCCCATTCGAGGGTGTTCACCTTTGTGTTTGCTCATATCAATTAATTCCCCAGCTTTTTTAATAGCATTAAAAGCTGCATCTATAACGGCTTGAGGATTTCCAACAAATGTTACAACTGTTCGGTTAGTTGTTTTACCTGGGTCAACATTTAATAATTTTATACCTTCTACTTTTTCGCACTCATCAGTAATTTGTTTAATAATAGATAAATCAAGTCCTTCGCTAAAATTCGGCACGCATTCAATTAGTTGTTCCATAATAATATATTTAAATCAAATTAATTTTTTTAATAGTTCAATAATTTTTCTATTGCTATTTCAACTTTTTCGGCATTTGGAAGCATGGTTTTCTCTAAAATTGAATTTAACGGAATAGCTGGTAAATTTTCTGAACCAATTACTTTAACGGGAGCATCTAAATACTCAAAACAATTCTCACTAATTCGGGCGGCAATACTTTGCGAAAATCCATTATTATAAGGTTCTTCAGTTAAAACTAATATTCTACCATGTTTTTTTGCACTATTAAAAATTACATCTTCATCAATAGGTACAATGGTTCTTAAATCAATAATTTCAATTTTGCCCTCAAATTTTTTTGAGGCAGCATTAGCCCAATAAACTCCCATTCCATAAGTTATGATACAAATAGATTTTCCATTTTTAATATTTTCATTATCTGCAGAAATTACTATTCTAGCTTTACCAAAAGGAATGACATAATTTTCGTCTGGTTCAATTGTTTTTGCATCTTCGGTACCTTTTATTTTACTCCAATATAATCCTTTGTGTTCTAAAATTATTACAGGATTAGGATCATAATAGGCGGCTTTTATAAGTCCTTTTAAATCTGCTCCAGTACTTGGATAAGCAATTTTAATTCCTTTAATATTTGATAATACACTTTCAACACTTGAAGAATGATATGGACCACCACTTCCATATGCTCCTGTTGGAACACGTAAAATCATACTTACAGGCCACTTTCCATTTGATAAATAGCAACTTCTACTAACTTCGGTAAACAATTGATTTAAGCCTGGCCAGATATAATCAGCAAACTGAACTTCAACAATTGGTTTTAATCCTACTGCACTCATTCCAACTGTAGAACCCACAATAAATGCTTCTTGAATAGGCGTATTAAAAACTCGATGCTCTCCAAATTGTTCACCCAATGTGGCTGCTTCTCTAAATACACCTCCTAATCTAGCACCTACATCTTGTCCGTATAATAAACATTCTGGATGCTTGACCATTAATTCTCTGATTGCAAATAATGCACTATCTACCATAACAGTTGCTTGTTTACCTATTGGTGAACGCTCGCCTTTTTCTTCTGTTATTGGGGTAGGGGCAAATTCATGTAGAAATAAATCTTCAGGTTTTGGATCTTCTTCTAAAATAGCCTTTTGATAATCATTTTCTACTATTTTTTGAGCATTTAATTCAATTAAATTTAATTCATCAGAATCAATTCCCGAAACAATTAATTGATTTCTTAAACGTGGTAGAGGATCTCTTTTTTCGGATTCTGCCAGATCATCTCTGTACCATTCTTTTCGAACTCCGCTGGTATGGTGATTAAGTAAAGGCACTTTTGCATGAATCAACATAGGTCTTCGTTCACGACGAATGGCGGTAATACATTCTTTAACTATATTATAACTTAAAATAAAATCGCTACCATCAATAGTTTTTGTTTCAAGCCCTTTAAAACCTTTTGTAAACTCAGTAATATCTTGTGAACGAAATTCTTTAGCTTTTGCACTAATATCCCATTCATTATCTTGAACTAAAAATAAGATAGGTAATTGTTTTAATGCAGCCATTTGAAACGCTTCAGAAACCTCTCCTTCGGTGCAACTGGCATCTCCAAGTGAACAAATGGCAATTGGGTTAAATCCATTGTAATCAACATTCATTCCATTCTTTTCTAAATACTTTAAACCTAAAGCAATTCCAGTAGTAGGGATGGCCTGCATACCCGTAGCGCTTGATTGGTGTGGTATTTTTGGCATGTCATCACGTTTTAAACTCGGATGAGAATAATATGTTCTTCCTCCAGAAAATGGATCGTTTTTTTTAGCCAAAAGTTGTAACATGAGTTCAAAAGGCTCTAATCCTATACTTAACAAAATACTATCATCTCGATAATAAGCACTTAAATAGTCTTGGGGTAATAGTTGAAGACCTAATGCAATTTGAATTGCTTCATGACCCCTACTAGTTGCATGAACATATTTAGATGTAATTTCTTTATTAGCTTCATAAAGCTCAGTCATGCTTTTAGCTATAGACATTAACTTAAATGCTTTTTTTAGTATTTCGTTTGGAATTTTAGTTTTCACATTAATTTAATTAGAAAATCTATCAAAATAATACGTTTTAAGACTTAAAAGTAATAATTTTTATACTATTTGCCCTTATTGTTGTTAATTAAATATTGTTTTTAAAATATTAAAATTAGATTTTTAACTCAAATGTGATTTTTATAAATTTTTTGTATAGTTGTCTATTAACATAGGCTTGTACAAAACAGATTTAATTTTTTTTTTTACAAATGAGGTAATAAATTACTTTTGGATTAAATGATTAGATTAAATTATAGATTAATTTATTACTTTGCTCTTGTTTTTATCGTTTTTGCTTGCAAGCATCATCAAAAAAAGTTGAAATTAAAATCAAAAACAGATTTTGCTTTAAAAGATAAAGTTAATAATATGGATAAAATAAAAAAATTAAGTAATTCTGAGATTATACAAGAAAAGTTAAATGTGAGTGAAAAAGAAATTAAAAATAATTCTTTATATTCTTTTATTAATGATTGGTATGGAGTTCCTTATAAAAATGGGGGATGTTTAAAAAACGGGGTTGATTGTAGCTGTTTTACTGATATTTTATTTGATAAAGTTTATAATAAAAAAATAGCAAGAGTAGCTAATGATATTTATAATGAATCAGTTAAATTAGGAATAAATGAGGCGAAACCAGGAGATTTAGTTTTTTTTAAAATAAATAGTAAAACAGTTTCTCATATTGGTGTTTATTTAAAAGATCATTTTTTTGTACACGCGAGTTCAAGTAAAGGTGTCATGATTAGTAATTTAGATGAAGCTTACTATAAAGAATATTTTTTTTGTATAGGCAAAATTAAATAAGATGATAGAAAGCCTTCAATTATCTATACCGCAAAGAATTAATTTAATTAGAACTACACTTGTTATTTCACTAATAGTTTCCGTTTTATTGAGTTTAAATTTATGGTGCGGAAATAGAAGCTTTCCTGTTGCTCCGGTTTTTTTGGAAAATTGGTTAAATCCATCTTATGATTTTATATGGATTGTTTTGGCTATTTTGTTTTGGACAGCTTCACTTTTGTTTAAATTTCAACGTTTATTTATTTTTCTTGCTTGTTTACTTTGTTTATTACTTATTTTATTTGATTTAAACCGCCTTCAGCCTTGGTTTTTTATTTATAATTCTTTATTGGTTATGTTTATATTTTATGATGGGCGAGTTGACGTACCTAATAAATACAATTCGTTTTTTAGTATTATTCAATTAATTTTTGCTTCGTTTTATTTTTTTAATGGAATCAGTTGTTTAAATGATCAATTTGTAAAAGAATCATTTGAAGGGATCATTTCACCAGTTCAAAGTTTGATTAGCGAAAGACAATTTATATTTTTAAGAAAAACAGGATATTTAGTACCTTATTTATTAATGTTTATAGGTTTTGGATTGATGTTTTCATCGATTAGATTTTTGGCAATTAGTATGGCTTTTTTGTTGCATTTAATTTTATTTTTTTTATTACTCCCATCTGTCAACAATCTTAATTATCCATTGTGGCTGAGTAATTTATCATTTATTTTACTTTTAGTTTTTTTATTTTCAGGTAATACTAATCAACCTTATTACAGCTTTATTTATTTATTTAATCGTATTTTATTTTATCCTGTGTTTGTTTTTTTTATTGTTTTGCCGTTTTTTAACAAAATTAATAAATGGCCGGATTATTTATCTTCTAATAGTAAAGGTGGAAATTCAATCGTTTTAGAGCTTAGAATAAATAAAAGAATTAAACAACAATTACCTTTATACAATCGTTTTTTTTTAACACCAAAAGATAGCCTTTTTGTTGTAGATTATCAGCATTGGTGCCTACATGAGTTAAACTCAGACTGTATTCCATCTAACAGAGTTTTTAATGGTATTTTAAAATATTTTAATGCATTAAACGATAATAAAAAAATGGGTGTCGTGGCTAAAATTTCAAAATAAATATAAAATTTAATAATAAGCTTTTTATATTTGCGATAAAATTGATATTATGAATAAATTTTTAATTGGCTTTTTAGCTTTATTATCATCAGCTGTTATTTTTCTTTTTTTTAAAATTAGTTCATTACAATCTTCTAAGAATAAAAATGAAGAAAATGGAATTGAAAAACTAGATTCAACAAAAAAACTTTTATTTAATGATTTAAATCATTTAGCATCAAAACCTACAGGTAAAATTGCATACTTGAATATAGATAGATTAAATGAAGAGAGTTTAGAAATTGCTGATTTAGTTTCGGAAACAAAACGAAGAAAAACTAATATTGAAGCAAGCGTTGAGAGTTTAAGTATGCAATATCGAAAAAAAGTTGAGGCTTATCAATTATCAGCTAAAGCGGGTATTGCCTCTCAAGGCGAATTAAAAACAGCCGAGAATGAAATATTGGCTTTAGAAAAAGAAGCTCAAAACAAGCAACTACAAATGGATAATCTTTCTATGGATATCAATGAGAAAAATAATAAATTTCAAAAAAATGTCAAAGATTTTTTACTTAAATGGAATAATGGAAAATTTGATTTTATTTTTTCATATAGTGAGTCGGTTCCTAGTATGCTTTTAGGAAACAAATCTTTAGAGATAACCGATTTTGTAATAAAAGAAATAAATACTGAGTACAATTCACTTAAAATTAAAAAATAAGTATGCATAGTCTTATTGAAAAAATAAAATCTGTTGCTGAATTTCACAGGGTTTTTAAAATTGGTAATGCTAATCAAATAGAATTAATTGATGAAAAAGATTATTTGTTGCGTTTTAATTTAATAAAAGAAGAAAATGAAGAATATTTAGAGGCTTGTAAAAACAAAGATATTATTGAGATTGCTGATGCTTTGGGAGACCAATTATATATTTTATTTGGTACAATTTTAAAACATGGTTTAGAGCATAAAATAGAAGAAGTTTACGACGAAATACATCGAAGTAATATGAGTAAATTGGATGAAAATGGTAAACCAATTTTTAGAGAAGATGGTAAAATTTTAAAATCAAATTTATATTTTAAGCCAAACATAAAAAAAATACTAGATAAAAAAAATATTTTTTAAAATATACTAATAATTTTTTTTATAAAGGTCTGTAGAATCATTGGTTTAATTATAATTATAAAAGCAATTCCAAACAAAGCACCCCAAAAATGAGATTCGTGACTAATATTATCTGAATAATTACTTGTTTTTTTGCGCCGAATCAAATAATAACTTACTACTAGTAGTAAAAGCCCTGCTATCCAACCTTGAATTGGAAAAAAGAATAAAGAAATTTGACTTAAAGGGCTAATCATTATATAACAAAACATAATTGATGAAATTGCACCACTGGCACCTAGTGACGTATAATCGTGATTGTTTCTGTTTCGAAAATATTCAGTAAAAGATGCAGCATAAATTCCTCCTGTGAATAATATTATATAATATATTTTACCCAATTTTGGATTAAACATTTTGGGGTTTTCAAAAAAACCTTCTTCTAAATTTAGCCCAAAACTATATAGAGCTAAACAATTAAATAATAAATGTATTGTGTCTCCGTGGATAAAGGCATGGCTTAAGAATCTGTAATGTTCTTTGTAGTGGTAAATAGAATAAGGATGAAATAGATACTTTGACATCTGTTCTTTGTTATTAAGACAAAACAAAGAAAAAACTATTATAACAAGTAAAAATGTAAAAGTTATCATGAATAAAAAATATTATTTTTCTATATTTCCCGTAAATTTTTTAATTGCAAAGTGACCAACATAAATTAATGGAATGAGACATAAAGCAATTAGTAATTTAAAACTATAACCCCAACATGCATTTTTTAAAAATTCATTAAATGCCCACTTACCAGGTAATACAAAAGCAATAAATTGAACCACAAATGTATCTATTAGTTGACTTACCACAGTACTTCCAGTAGCTCTTAGCCAAATATATTTATTTCCTGTTTTATCTCTTAATAACCAAAAAATAGACACGTCTACTAATTGCGAAAGCAAGAAAGCAATAACACTTCCAACCATTATCCATTGGCTTTGTCCAAAAACAATTTTAAAATTTTCGTCATTTACCGGACTAAAGTTTACTGCTTTAATATTTAATCCAATAGTTACTAAAATAAAAGTATATATAATTAAGCCAACAGTTATAAAGGTAAGTTTTATTACCCCTTGTTTACCGAAGTGTTCGTTAATTAAATCGGTAAGAATAAATATAATGGGCCACAAAATGATGCCAAGGCTTTGTGTAAATAGACCAAAGAACTGAATTAATTTACCGCCAATTAATTCGGCTACAATAGCATTTGTTACGAAGAAACCTGCTAAAACAATAAATACTAAATCTTTTCGATTTTTAAAATCCATTTTTTTCTTTAATATTAAATATTAAACTTAACTTTTAATTTTTGTTCATTTGAATAAATAAAATAGTGATAGACTTATAACTGTTGTTATTATCATGTTTAATAAGGCATAAAAAAATAAACCATGATTAAATAACAAGAATGTTTCGTATCCAAAACTAGAAAAAGTGCTAAGTCCTCCACAAAATCCTATAAGTAAAAACATATGTAGTTGAGTATTATTAATGTTTTTGGGTTGACTCAGCCATAAAACAATTGCAAAAATAAAACAAGCGCTAATATTCGAAATTAATGTTGCCCAAGGCAAACTTAGGCTAGTTTTTTGAAAAAATAATCCAATGCAATAACGAATTACACAACCAATACCGCCCCCTAAAAATACAAGTATAAAATTCATTATTTATATTTTTAACAAATTTAGTTGAATTTGAATAGTACTAAATATTATTTTATTTATCTACCTAACTATATTTGTATATTCGTTTAATATTATAATTTTAAAAATGGCAAATATTATACTTAAAAACAAAGTTACTAATTCTTCAAACATTTTAGTCATAACTGAAAATTTTAAAAATGAGTTTAATTTACCTGATAAAGTAAACGATTATATAATTAAAGAATTAGCTCAAAAAGATAAAAAAACATTAACCTATAATTATATTGGTAAATACATTTCTATTTTTATTGTTGAAAAAGGAAAAGAAATTTCTGTTTTAAATGAACAACTTCGAAAACATGGCTCAGTTGTAGCTGATTCATTAAATTTGAACAAGGGTAAAGATTTATATATTTACAATCAAACTAAGCAACAATCACTTTCTTTATTTGCTGCCGAAGGAATGGTTTTAAGTAACTATCAATTTATAAAACATAAACCCACTGCCGAAAAAAATAAAAACACTTTGCAATCCATAATTATTGCAAACTCAAATATTAAGCAATCTCATGTTGATGAATTTAATATTATTTGTTCTGCTACAATTTTAGCTCGTGATTTGGTTAATGAACCTGTGAATTATTTAAATGCAACAGACCTATCAAATGCGTTTAAAACTATGGGTAAATTATCTGGTTTTAAAGTAGATGTTTTGAATAGAAAAAAAATAAAAGAATTAAAAATGGGAGGTTTGTTAGCAGTAAACGCTGGGAGTGTAGACGAGCCAACATTTAGTGTTATGGAATATAAACCTAATAAACCTAAAAATAAAAAACCTTATATTTTGATTGGTAAAGGAGTAGTTTATGATACGGGTGGATTAAGTTTAAAACCAACCCTTGCAAGCATGGATTTTATGAAGTGTGATATGGCAGGTGCTGCTGCTGTTGGTTGTGCTATTTATGCCATTGCAAAAGCAAAATTAAATATTCATGTTATTGCCTTGGTTCCAGCTACTGACAATCGTCCTGGATTTAATGCATTTGCACCAGGAGATATAATTACTATGATGGATGGAAGTACTGTTGAAATGTTAAATTCTGATGCTGAAGGTCGAATGATATTAGCTGACGCTTTACATTATGCAAAACGTTTTAATCCTGAATTAGTTATTGATATAGCTACTTTAACTGGCGCAGCCATGTCAGCAATTGGAACTTTTGGTATGGTAGGAATGGGCAATATTTCTAATAATCTAAAAAATAAATTACATCAAAGTGGAATTAATGTTCATGAGAGAATTGCTGAATTTCCTTTTTGGGATGAATATGATGAATTAATGAAAAGCGATATTGCTGATCAAAAAAATATTGGTGGAGCTTTAGGAGGTTCCATTACTGCCGGTAAATTTTTAGCAAAGTTTACTAATTTTCCATACTATCATCTTGATATTGCTGGTCCTGCTTTTTTATCTGCAAAAGATAGTTATCGTGGAAAAGGTGGAACAGGATATGGTGTAAGATTCTTTTTTGATTTTTTTAAAAATTTATAATTATTTAATTAAATTAATTTTTTAACTGATTTATTAATTTATAAAAATATGAGTTTTGGTTTTTTTCGAGTTATTTCTTTTTTTATAATTAGTTTTTTTTCTCAATATAATTTTGCACAAACATATCCACCGCCTGCTGGTCAAATTGGAAGTAATGCCATTCACAAAGATAGTAGTGTTTTTTTAAATTGGGCATCAACTTGTTTTGTAAATAGAGGTTTACAGGATTTATCAAATTCTATTTTAGGTTATGCATCTTCTGGAGACAGCTTAATGGCTTTAGGAAAAGCCCAAGTCAACGGTGCTGTTAGTTTAGGTGATGGGGGATATGCAATATGTACCTTTCCATTTTTAATAGCTGATGGACCTGGTTTTGATTTTGCAGTTTTTGAAAATAGTTTTGATGATTCTTTTTTAGAATTAGCATTTGTAGAGGTAAGTAGCGATGGAATTAATTTTTATAGATTTTCTTCGCATTCTAAAACTGACACTATTAATCAAACGTCAACATTTGGACTAACCGATGCGACAAAATTAAATAATTTAGCAGGTAAATATCGTTCTGGTTTTGGAACTCCATTTGATTTAAATGAATTATCTAATAAACCAGGGTTAAATATTCAAGCCATTACTCATATTAAAATTAAGGATGTAGTGGGTTCATTGCAAAAACCTTATGCCACTTTTGATAGTTATAATAATAAGATTAATGATCCATGGCCTACACCGTTTCCCTCATCTGGTTTTGATTTAGATGCAATTGGAGTTATTCACGAAAGTAAAACAATGGTATTGAATAATCAGGTTTTAACTCAACAAATTAATGTTTTTCCTAATCCGGTTAAAAAAGGTGAATTTTTAAAAGTTAATTATGAGGATGGTGGACTGATGCATTTATTTGATTTATATGGTAAAGAGTTATTAAAGAACTCTAATAATTTAATAAATACTTCAAATTTAGAACAAGGAATGTATTTGTTAAAAATAGAAACATCAACAGGAATTAAGTCAGTAAAAGTTTCTGTTTATTAATGTGTATTTTGAGTTTTCTATTTTATTTAATTGAAACTAGTATAAAAAATCACCAATTTACTTTTGTGCCTTTAAATAAAAATACAACCCAACAAATATAAAAATTAAGTTTGGTGTCCATACTCCTAGTAATGGGGAAGCAAACCCTGTTGTTGCAATTGTGTTAAAAATATACATTAACATAATATAAATACAACTTAAAAATAAGCCTAAAGCAATTTGTAAACCTACGCCTCCTCTTACTTTTTTAGAAGAAACACTTACTCCAATAATTGTAAGTATAAAAGTTGCAAATGGAAAAGAACTTCTTCTGTGTTTTTCTACTTCATAAAATTGTATGAGATTTGAACCTTTTAGTTTTTCTCTATTAATATATGCATTTAATTCAAAATAATTCATTGTTTCAACCTTGCTCTCATAACGTTTCATGTCTTCTGGCGAAAATTCTATTTTAAGTTTTTTGTTGGCAGAAAAAGAATTGCTTATCTGATAAATTGGCTTTTCGTTTTTTATTGTATCTAATCTATCTTGAACAACTATTATACGTTCATAAACATTGGTTAAAATCCAATTTTTAGTTAAACTATCCCAAACCATATTATCAGCTCCTAAATAATAGGTTTGTTTGTAATTATCAATCTTTTCTATGCTTATTTTATATCCAGTATTTATAGTATTATCATAACTCTCTAAATATAATAATTGATTAGGGCCAATTTTTAAATGTATATTTTGATCATTGTTTTTATAATTTTTATTTATCCATTTGTCTTCGAATGCGATTTTAATTTTAAATGCTTTTGGTAAAATAAAATGGTTAAGAATTAAGGATGAAAAGGCTAAAATAAAAGCCCCTAACACATAAGGTCTTAATATTCGTTTAAAGCTTGTCCCGCTACTAAGTATGGCAATAAATTCAGTTTGTTGTGCCATTTTTGATGTAAAAAATATCACAGCAATAAAAGTAAATAAAGGACTAAATAAATTTCCGTAATAAGGAATAAACATTAAATAATAATTATAAATAATTTCTTTTAAGGGAATATGGTTGGTAGTAAAGTTTTGAATTTTATCTTTAATATCAAAAACGATAAAAATTAATAATATTAGTATTATTGAGAAAAAAAATGTTCCTAAAAATTTTTTTAAAATATATTTATCTAACTTTTTTATAAACATGTAAAATTTAAAATAATAATAAGTTTTGTATTTATTTAAATTATAAACGTTGTGCTAATTTTTTAACCATAATATTTTTCCATTCCACAAAAGTACCATCAATAATTCTTTTACGAGCTTCTTTTACTAACCATAAATAAAAACCTAAGTTATGAATACTTGCAATTTGAGAGGCCAGTAATTCGTTACAAACAACTAAATGCCTTAAATATCCTTTTGTATAATCCCTGTCAGAAAATGTAGTTCCATTTTCATCTAAAGTACTAAAATCATTTTTCCATTTTTCGTTACGAATATTAATAATTCCATTTTGTGTAAATAATAAACCATGTCTTGCATTTCTGGTTGGCATAACACAATCAAACATATCAACACCAAGCGAAATACATTCTAATATATTAATTGGTGTGCCAACTCCCATTAAATATCTAGGCTTATCTTTTGGTAAAATAGTTGTTACTAAATCCGTCATGGTATACATTTCTTCAGTAGGTTCTCCAACACTTAATCCACCAATAGCATTTCCAAAACAGTTTTTTGATGCAATATATTCGGCCGATTTAATTCTTAAATCTTTATAAACACTTCCTTGTACAATAGGAAATAATGCTTGAGGATAATCGTATTTTGATTCGGTTTTATTAAATTGATCAATACACCTATCTAACCATCGATGTGTTAAATTTAATGAGTTTTGCGCATAATTTAAATCGCAAGGGTAGGGGGTACATTCATCAAATACCATAATAATGTCGGCACCAATGCTTCTTTGAATATCTATAACACTTTCTGGAGAAAAAAAATGATTGCTACCATCAATATGGCTTTTAAATTTAGCTCCATCTTCGGTTAATTTTCTTTGATTAGATAATGAAAAAATTTGATAACCACCACTATCTGTAAGTATTGGTTGATGCCATCCATTAAATTTATGCAATCCACCGGCATTTTCAATAGTTTTTATACCTGGTCTTAAATATAAATGATAAGTGTTGCCTAAAATAATTTGAGCTTGAATATCATTTTTTAATTCACGCTGATGAACTGCTTTAACCGTACCAGCGGTTCCTACTGGCATAAAAATCGGAGTTTCAATATTGCCATGAGCAGTTTCAATCAAACCAGCTCGAGCACTAGAGTTTTTGTCGGTATGTAAAAGCGTATATTTCAATTAGGTAAAGATACTATTATTTGATTTTTTTAAATATATTATTACTTAATTATAGTTTTAAATAATTTTAAAACTTCTTGCATGTTATTTAATTTATAATCGGAAATACTAAATTTATGATTATTAATATTTTCTTGTTCAGGTAAAGCAATTACTCTCATAAATGCAGCTTTAGCGGCAATTACTCCATTTATTGAATCTTCAATAACTATGCATTCGAGTGGAGAAATTTGTAATTGCGAGGCGCAACTTAAGAATACTTCTGGATGAGGCTTCCCGTATTCCATGTTTTCGGCCGAAATACTGCTTTTGAATGTATTTTTGAGGTTTAATTTCTCTAAAACAGCTTCCATCAATTGATTTGAAGAAGATGTTGCAAGACCAATTTTAATGTTTTTGTAATTACAAAAGTTTATAACCTCAATAACTCCTGATATTGCTTTACCCTCGTTACTAATTAACTTAACTAACATATTAATTATTCGATGTTCTATTTCGGTCGGTAAAAAATCAAGTATATTTAATTTTTCAAACCAATATTCAACCACTTCTTTAAGTCGATTACCGGTTGTTTTTTTACAATCTTCTTCAGTGATTAAAACACCAATACTCGCAAAACCTTCAATCATAGCTTTTCTCCATAAAGGTTCACTATCAATCAAAACGCCATCCATATCAAAAATAACGGCCTTAATTTCTTTTATCATTGTTAATTATTTTGTTTAATAATTACAAATATATCTTATTTTGATATGATTACTCTTGATACTTTTGTATATATGCTTTTGCCTGAATTTAAACAAATAGCTTTACCTGAAATTGTTACCATATTATCATCTTTAGGACTTGTTTTGATATTGATAAATTATTTTTTTAATTATTTGCCATTATCACTTTTTAAATCTGTTAGATTTCCTGTAAACGAATCACTAAAGCCAGTTTCTATTATTATTTGTGCTCGAAATGAAGAGGATAATCTTGCAGAATTTTTACCAAAAATTTTAACACAAAATTATCCTGAATTTGAGGTAATTGTTGTAAATGATTGTAGTTACGATAACACTGAAAATGTAATCGATGAGTTTGCTAAAATATTTCCTAATCTTCGTAAAACTAATATTAAAGAAGATGATTATTATAAACATGGTAAAAAATTCGCAATGTTAGTTGGAATAAAAGCAGCTAAAAACAATCATTTAATTTTTACTGATGCTGATTGTTATCCATCATCAGATCTGTGGTTAAAAGAAATGTCGAGTGGATTTTCAACCTCAAAAGAAATTGTTTTAGGTTATGGGGCATATGATAAAAAACCTGGTTTTTTAAATATGTTAATTCGTTTTGATACGTTTATCATAGCCGTTCAATATTTATCACAGGCAATAAAAAATAAACCTTTTATTGGTATTGGAAGAAATTTAGCCTATACAAAAGAGTTATTTTTTAAAGAAAAGGGGTTTTCAACTCATTACCATATTCAATCTGGTGACGATGATTTGTTTGTCAATCAAGCCGTAAAAAATGATAATACAAACGTTTGTATTAATAAAAATGCTATAACTTATTCTAAAGCTAAAACATCTTTTAAAGATTGGCGAATTCAAAAAGCAAGGCATTTGTCGACAGCCCCTCTTTACAATTTTACTTCTAAATCTAAAATTGGTTTTGTTTATTTTTCTCAATATTTTTTTTATTTTTCTTTGTTTTCACTATCACTTTCTAATTTTACGATTGTATTACTTCCAATATTTCTAATTTTTAAAATATTAATACAATATTTATTTTTAAATAAAGCCGCTAAATATTTAAACGAAAAGGATTTAATTCTTCCAAGTGTATTTTTTGAATTTATCTTGCTATTTATTTATCCTATATTTCATTTAACTAAATTTATTTATAAAAAAAATAATTGGATTATATAAACGATAATAATCTTCATTTAACTACAAAAGCCGTTTATGATTATAAATTGGTAAAATTAGCTATTGAGAAAAATGATCAAAAAGCATATGCTGAATTAATGAATCGCTATAAAGAAAGTGTTTTTTTTACCATGAATAAAATGTGCAATAATAGAGATGATGCAGATGATTTAACAATTGAAGCATTTGGAAGAGCTTTTAAAAATTTACATCAATATAATCCGAGTTATGCTTTTAGTACTTGGTTATTTAAAATTGCTAGTAATAATGCAATTGATTTTTTAAGAAAGAAAAAACAAAAGATGTCTTTATCTTTAAATGTTAAAGTTGATTCAGAGGAAGGCTCTGATTTTTCTATTTATATTAAATCAAATAACCTTGATCCTGAAGAGCAATTTATCCGTAAACAAAAAATTGAATCTGTTCGTATATTAGTAGATAATCTAAAACCTAAGTACAAAGAAATGATTGAGTTGTTTTATTTTCAAGAATTAAGTCATGAAGAAATTTCTCAAAAATTAAATCTACCTATTGGCACTATAAAAGCACAGTTATTTAGAGCTAGAGATCTTTTATTCAATGCTTTAAATCAAAGTAAAAGTTAATTTGATCCAAATTATTTTAAAATATTTTCCCGATTTAAGTTTAAATCAAAAATCTAATTTTGAAAAATTATACGATTTATATTCTTTTTGGAATAATCAAATAAATGTTATTTCTCGAAAAGATATTAATTTTATATACGAACGACATGTTTTACATTCTTTAGGGATAGCTAAAGTAATTTCTTTTAGGCCGGGCACAAAAGTATTAGATGTTGGAACCGGAGGAGGTTTTCCTGGTATACCTCTGGCTATTCTTTTTCCTGAAACTGATTTTTTTTTGGTGGATAGTATTGGAAAAAAAATTAAAGTAGTAAATGAAATATCAAACGCTTTAAATTTAAAAAATGTAAGGGCTAAGCACTGCCGATCTGAAGATATTAATGAAAAATTTCATTTTGTTGTTAGTCGTGCTGTAACTGAATTTCCTGTGTTTTATTCTTGGATTAAAAACAAATTTTTAATTCAAAATTTAAACGATTTAAAAAATGGAATTTTGTATTTAAAGGGTGGAGATTTAAAAGAAGAATTTGGTATTTATTATGATCATGCTCAGTTTTACGAATTAAAAAATTACTTTAAAGAAGATTTTTTTGAAACTAAAAAAGTGGTGTACTATAAAATTTAATTTTTTTTAATTATGTTTATTAAGCATAAAATTACGATATTTATGCTATTTAATATTTATAATTATGGATGGTTTTATTGAGATTTTAAAAATAATTTTACCCGCATTAGCTGTTTTTTTTGCTGCATTTTTAATTGTAAAACGTTTTTTAGAAAATGAAGACAAACGTCGCGAACACGATTTAAATAAAGGCAATCAATCAATTACTTCTCCCTTAAGATTACAAGCCTACGAAAGAATTATTATTTTTCTTGAAAGAATAAACCCAAATTCTTTATTAGTGCGAGTTAATAAAAATGGTATGAATAGTCATCAATTTCACATGGAATTAATTAAAACGATTAAAAGCGAATTTGAACACAATTTATCACAACAAATTTATATGAGTCATGCTTCTTGGGAGTTAATTAAAACAACTAAAGAAGAAATTATTAAATTAATTAATGTTTCATCTACTAAATTATTGCCAAATGCTACCAGCAATGATTTAGCTATTATGATTTTAAACATTACAGCTAGTTTAGAAAAAAAATTACCCAATGATATTGCTATAGAATTTATAAAAAAAGAAGTTCGTAAATTGTTTTAAATAGACAAATTATGCAAAAATTATTTTCTGAATTCTCTCCTTCTTCTATTTCTGACTGGAAAAACAAGTTTTTAAACGACATAAAAGAATCTACTTTTGAAAGCTATATTTGGCAAAATGAGAATGGATTTGATATTCAACCCCTTTATAATTCAGAAAGCCTTTCTCATTCTTATTTACCCGCTTTTACTCATTCTAATTGGGATGTTTGTGTTTCTTCTGGTTCATCCGATTCAAAAACATTAAATTCTCAACTGCTAAATCAACTTGCTAGGGGAGCAAATTCTATTTCAATAAATTGTTCGAATATTAATTTAATTCAAGCGCTTGATGGAATCCTTTTAAATTATATTCAATCAACATTTTATATCGATAACCAAAGTGCAAATCCTTTATTTAACTATTTGTCTAATCATTATAATTTAAACGAATTAAACATTTCAATTTTACCAATTATATTTAATAATGAAAATGATTTAAAAAATTGGGCAAATAACAAGTCGCTTTTTAATGATTTTGCTGGTATCAATACAATTGGTGTCAATCTTTATTTGAGTCATAATCAAAACTGTTTAGCTTATTATGAAATTGCTTTAATCTTTTCAGCTTTAGTTGAACAGTTAGAATTTCTTTCTAAAAAGGATGAAATTTCAAATTCTAAAATTGTGATTAAAACAGGCGTAAATTCTGATTATTTTATTCAAATAGCTAAATTGAGAGCAATTCGTCGTTTATGGAATAATTTAAAAATAGTATATAATTGCAAAAACGACATTCATTTAATTGTTGAAACAACATTAACAAACAAATCAATTTCAGATAGTTATAATAATTTAATACGTTCCAGTATCGAATCCATGGCTGCAATTGCTGGGGGCTGCAACGAATTAATTGTTTCCGAATTTGACACCTTAAACCCAACCGATAAAATTTTATCTGAACGCCTTGCTATAAATCAACAACTTGTTTTAAAAGACGAATCTTATTTTGATAAAATTGCAGATGTTTCATGTGGATCCTTCTATATTGAGTCAATTACTGATGCAATCGCTTCAAAAGCACTCGAAACTTTTAAAAGATTTGAAAACGAAGGCGGTTATTTTAAATGCATCGCAAAGTCTATTTTTTTTAATGAAATTAACATTCAAGCCAAGCACCAACAAGATAAAATAAATAATCAAGAGAAAGTCTCAGTTGGCGTAAATAGGTTTAAAAATGAATTAGAAAATTTAGAGTTTTCGCCAAATCAAATCGAATCACTTTCTAATTTGTATATTAACAATCCTAGTTTAAATTTTGAGCTTAATAATTATTTAAAACCAAAATGAGAACATCTTTTGAGCATATTCAATATTCACCAAAAGGAGAAATTAATATTCCAGCGGAAGAAGTGTTTTTAACTGCCGAAGAAATTGAAATAAAAAAAAACTATCAATTTTCTGATTTAAAAGAAATAGAACACTTAAATTTTTCAGCTGGATTATCTCCTTTTTTGAGAGGGCCTTATTCTAGCATGTATATTAAAAATCCTTGGACAATTCGTCAATATGCAGGTTTTAGTTCCGCCGAAGATAGCAATGCTTTTTATAAACGAAATTTAGCAGCAGGTCAAAAAGGTCTTTCCGTAGCATTTGATTTGGCTACTCATAGAGGTTACGATAGTGACAACAATAGAGTTGAAGGTGATGTTGGAAAAGCTGGCGTTGCTATTGATAGTGTTTTGGATATGAAAATTTTATTTGATGGCATTCCATTAGATAAAATGAGTGTTTCAATGACTATGAATGGGGCTGTTTTGCCAATATTAGCTTTTTATATTGTCGCAGCTAAAGAGCAGGGGATAAGTTTAGATAAGTTAAACGGAACTATTCAAAACGATATTTTAAAAGAGTTTATGGTACGAAACACGTATATATATCCACCTAAATTTAGTATGAAAATTATTGCTGATATTTTTGAGTTTACTTCTAAAAATATGCCAAGTTTTAATTCAATTTCTATTAGTGGATATCATATGCAAGAAGCTGGAGCTACCGCCGATATTGAATTGGCTTATACTTTGGCCGATGGTTTAGAATATCTTCGAACAGGAATAAATTCTGGGCTTAACATCGATACTTTTGCGCCCAGAATATCATTTTTCTTTGCCATTGGAATGAATTATTTTATGGAAGTAGCTAAAATGAGAGCAGCAAGAATGCTTTGGGCAAAAATTGTAAAACAGTTTAATCCAAAAAATCCAAAATCTTTAGCATTAAGAACACATTGTCAAACTAGTGGATGGAGTCTAACTGAACAAGACCCATTTAACAATATAACTCGCACCACAGTCGAAGCTTTAGCCGCTGTTATGGGGCACACACAAAGTTTACATACTAATGCCTTTGATGAGGCCATTACATTACCAACCGAATTTAGCGCTCGAATAGCACGAAATACTCAATTAATTTTGCAATACGAAACAAATATTTGTAAAGTAGTAGACCCCTGGGGTGGCAGTTATCACTTAGAATTACTTACGCATGAAATTACAAAAAAAGCTTGGACTTTAATAGAAGAAATTGAAAGCTTAGGTGGCATGGCTAAAGCCATCGAAACTGGCATACCAAAAATGAGAATTGAAGAGTCTGCCGCCAAAAAACAAGCCCGAATTGATGGCGGTAAAGATATTATTGTGGGTGTTAATCGTTATCAAATAGATGAACAAAAAATAGTTGAAGTTTTAGATGTTGATAACACAAAAGTTAGAAGCCAGCAAATTGAGAGATTAAATAAAATGAAAGCTGAGCGAAATCAAAGTAAAGTAAACGATGCATTAAATGCCATAAGCGAAGCTGCTAAAACCGGTAAGGGAAATTTGTTAGAACTTACTATTGTTGCAGCCGAATTGAGATGTTCGTTAGGAGAAATATCTTCAGCATTAGAAAAAGTTTACGGACGATATAAAGCTCAAATTAAATCAATATCAGGAGTTTATAGTAAAGAAATAAAAATGGATATAAATTTTTTAAAAGCGAAAGAATTGGCAGATTCATTTGCTGTCATAGATGGCCGTCGTCCCAGAATTATGGTTGCTAAAATGGGACAAGATGGGCATGATCGAGGAGCAAAAGTTATAGCTACCAGTTTTGCCGATATGGGATTTGATGTTGATATTGGTCCACTATTCCAAACTCCTGCCGAAGTTGCTAAGCAAGCAATTGAAAATGACGTGCATATTTTGGGTATTTCGAGTTTAGCTGCTGGCCACAAAACACTTGTTCCTCAAGTAATTAACGAATTAAAAAAATACGGTAGAGAAGATGTGATGATTGTTGCTGGAGGTGTTATTCCGCAACAAGACTACGACTTTTTATATGAGGCAGGCGTATCTTTTATTTTCGGACCAGGAACTGTAATTAGTAAAAGTGCTATTGATATTTTAGAAAAGTTAATTAATAAAATTACTTAAAATATAGTTAAGCCTTAAAATCCCATGATTCCATGAACTTGGTAGTATAATTTCCAGCTTTAAAGTCTTCGTTTTGCATTAATTTAATATGAAATGGTATAGTTGTTTTAATACCTTCAATTACATATTCGCTTAATGCACGATGCATTTTTGCAATTGCTTCTTCTCGAGTTTGGGCAACAGTGATTAATTTTCCTATCATACTATCGTAATTAGGAGGTATTCTATATCCGCTATATACATGAGAATCAACGCGTATACCATGACCACCTGGAGTATGAAGTGTAGTAATTAAACCTGGAGAAGGTGTAAAGTTCATAAAAGGATTTTCTGCATTAATTCGGCACTCTATGGCATGTAATTGCGGGTAATAATTTTTGCCTGAAATAGGAACTCCCGCCGCCACTAGTATTTGTTCACGAATTAAATCATAATTAATGACCTCCTCTGTAATAGGATGTTCTACTTGAATACGCGTAGTCATTGCCATAAAATAGAAATTACTGTGTTTATCTACCAAAAACTCTACAGTGCCAACACCTTCGTAAGATATGGATAATGCGGCTTTAACCGCTGCATTTCCCATGGCTTCACGTAATTCATTAGTCATAAATGGTGAGGGCGTTTCTTCTACTAATTTTTGGTGACGACGTTGAATACTGCAATCACGTTCGCTTAAGTGACAGGCTTTACCATATTGATCTCCAACAATTTGTATTTCTATATGGCGAGGTTCTTCAATGTATTTTTCCATATACATAGCCCCATTTCCAAATGCGGCTGTAGCTTCATGAACTGCACTATCCCAAGCAGATTGAAATTCTTCTTCTTTCCAAATAATTCGCATTCCTTTTCCACCTCCCCCGGCCGTAGCCTTAATAATTACGGGATATTTTATACCTTTTGCTAATTTTATACCCTCTTCTACATTTTCTAATAAACCTTCCGATCCTGGAACACAAGGAACTCCAGCTGCAATCATTGTTGATTTAGCATTACTTTTATCTCCCATTTTGTTTATCATCTCTGGTGAGGCACCAATAAACTTTATTTTATTTTGGTGACAAATTTCAGAAAATTTGGCATTTTCGCTTAAAAAACCATAACCAGGATGGATAGCATCTGAATTGGTAATTTCTGCGGCCGCAATGATATTTGCCATGTTTAAATAACTATCTTTACTGGGGGGGGGGCCAATACAAACTGCTTCGTCAGCAAATTTAACATTTAAAGAATCTTTATCAGTTGTTGAATAAACTGCCACAGTTTTTATACCCATTTCTCGGCAAGTACGAATTATTCTTAAAGCTATTTCGCCCCTATTGGCGATTAATATTTTTTTAAACATCCTTATAAAATTTTAATAATTAATTTTAAAGCTTATAAAACTTCAAATCATATAATTTATAGCCTTTTTAAACTAAAATTATATTATTTTAAGACGGATCAACTAAAAATAAAGGTTGATCGTATTCAACTGGTGACGCGTCGTTTACCAAAACCTTAATGATTTTCCCTTTAATATCACTTTCAATCTCGTTAAATAATTTCATGGCTTCTATAATACAAACAGTTTTACCTACAGATATTTCATCACCAATACCAACAAATTGAGGCTTATCTGGACCTGCAGATCGGTAAAATGTTCCAATCATAGGAGACTTTATAACTAAGTATTTTGATTCATCTATCCCTAAAACTGATGTTGGTGGTTTTGTTTCACTTGCTGTGGCAACTACAGCTTGTATTGGAGGAGGCACTAATACTGGTTGCTGCATCACAATTGGAGCAGCTGTTTTGGGTGTTCTGATCACAATTTTTATTTCTTTTGTTTCTAGTTCAACTTCGCTAACCCCGCTTTTTGAAACAAACTTTATTAAATCTTGAATTTCGTTTAACTTCATAATATTATGGTTTAAATTTACTGAAGTCAAAAGTATATTAAATTTATTAAAATACGTTATTTTTAGCTTGTTTTCTTTAATAAAACATGTTTTTTGCCATTTAATTTATAAAAAAGACTTAAAATTAGCTGTTTTGATGATTAAGAAATCTTAATTTTTAAATGATTATTTTTACAAATCAATATAAAAATAAAATGAAATATTTCTTTATCATTTATTTAGTCATTATTTCTCTCCTATTTAGTTGTAATCATAATCATTTAGATGTTGATATTTCTGATATTAATTTAGAACCTTTAAAAGTAATGAGATTAGATGAGGATTTATTTAGCATAAATTATGAAAATTTTGATTTAAAATCAAAGTATTTAGATGAAAAATATGGACAGTTTTATAATCGGTTTTTAATAAATTCAATTCATTTAAACGGAATAGAAGATTCTCTTTATAAACCCCAAGTTCTTTCTTTTGTAAATGACAAAGATATTAATGAAGCTAATAAATATATAAAAAAAATATATTCTGATGCTTATTTTGACGAATTAACTCAAAATACCACAGAATGTGTAAAACGATTTAAATATCATTTTCCGAAAAAACCTACCCCAAAAAATATTATTACCTGTGTTACTGGATGGAATTATTCGATGGCTTATTCTGATAATTCATTGATAATAGGCTTAGACATGTACTTAGGCGATACTGCGAAATTTTATCGAATGTTAAATCTACCTAAATATCAAACAAAAAACTTTACAAAAGATCATATTTTACCTGATATGATGAGAGCCTGGCTTTTAACAGAATTTGATAATTCTGAACCTATAAATACTTTGATTAACCATACTATTTTTTATGGTAAACTTTATTATGCTCTCAATGCTTTATTGCCAAATACGGCAGACAGTTTAATTTTTTCATACTCTGAAAAACAAATTAAATATTGTACCAAATATGAAAAACAATTATGGGGATATTTTGCCGAAAAAAATCGATTATATGAAAATGATTTAAAAATTTTAAGAGAATTAACCAGCGATGGACCATTTACCGGAGCTATAAGTAAGGATTGCCCACCAAGAATTGCAATGTGGGTAGGTTGGCAAATTGTTAAAAGCTATATGAAAAATAATAAACTAGTCACTTTATCTGATCTAATGAATGAAACCGATGCCCAGAAAATTTTAAGTAAAAGTAAATATAGGCCATAGAAATCAAGTATAGTTTTTAAATCAATTTGTTTCTTAACCAAAAACATTTATCCTTTGTTTCGTATTAAAAAACTTAATATTAAGTTTTATTCGCTTTTTTCTTTATGTGTTTCTTCTATTAGTATCCAGTAAAACAACTTACGAAATCTAAACTTTCTTCAAACTGGTAAAAACTAAATCATTTAGAAAAGATATTATTTCGCTTTCTTCTTTTGTTTTACCGAAATCGGTAAGAGAGGGTAAGTTATTCATGAAGAAATTTTGAAAATGTGCCATCTCAATCATTGTGGAGGCTAAGGACTTTGGATATTTATACTTCGGACTGCATTCTGAAATAAAATTACCAATGAGAGCACAAAGGTCTTTGTAAGGTTTAAAAAAATGTTGTTTATTATCTTCCACAACTTGTTTTGTTAAATACGCCTTTGACCCTTCAGCAATTATAATTTGATGTAATAAACTTTCGTTTATGTAACTTGTTTGTTCATTATCTTCAACAGCAGTAGCCAATATTTTTATTATCCTTTTTAGTTTAACAGTAGGGTCTTTGATATTATTGGTTTGAAAACTTATCTGAAATTCAAGCCAGCCCCAATACCAAGCTGTTAAGTATACCAGTAAGTTATGCTTGTTTTCAAAGTATCGGTAAATACCTGCTTCAGTTGTGCCAATATCTTCTGCTAACTTCTTAAAGGTAAAAGTCTCAAATCCTATCTTGTTAATCAGTTGAACACCATATTTAAGAATATTCTTTCCTAATTCTGTACTTAGTGGGTTACGAATAGATATGGCTTCATTCATTTTGATTTGGAATTGTAATTTCATTAAGAAATTTTAGGATCGTTCAAAATTAATATAATAAATTTAATTAACAATTATTTATAATAGTATTACTATTGCTTAAATATTAGTTTTTATATTTACTGAGGTAAAATTATTGATATGCTTCTTACTAAACGAATACCTCTGACTTATATTTTAAACATGATAAAATATGACCTTATAATAATATTGAGCGTATCTTTATCAGCACTTTTTATTACCGAAAAATACCAAGAATTGTTACCAAATATGCCCTTAACAATACCTGCTTTTATAGGAACAGCGATTTCAATTTTACTCTCATTTAAACTCAGTCAATCTTACGACAGATGGTGGGAAGCCCGCAAAGCATGGGGTGCAATAGTTAACGACTCACGGAGTTTAGTAATTCAGTTGCAAAGCTTGACTTCAAAGGGAAATGATGAAAAAATTAAAAAAATTGCGTTCAGACAAATTGCTTGGTGTTATTCTTTGGGGCAATCTCTTAGAGGATTAAATCCCACTGATAATTTGGATGGGTTTATCTCCGATGAAGATTTAAAAGAAATAAAAAAACATAACAATAAACCTTTAGCATTGCTTCAACTAAATGCTAGTGATATTAAACAACTAAAGGAAACTAATCAGTTAGATATTTTTTCTCAATTGCAATTGGACAATACATTGATTAGACTTTGTGATGCTCAAGGGAAATCGGAACGAATAAAAACAACAGTATTTCCTGTCACCTATCGCTTGTTTCTTCATGCCATTATATACCTTTTTGTTGTCACGCTCGCCGTTGCTTTACGTGTAGATGGTTTTTTTGAAATCCCACTGCTAGTTGCCATTTCATCTGCATTTTTTTTATTAGAAAAATCTGCTACACATATGCAAGACCCATTTGAGAACAAGCCAACAGACACTGCAATGACTTCTATTGCAAAGACTATTGAAATAAATATTAAACAGCTATTAAATGAAATCGAATTAACAATACAAGAAAAACAGGATAAATTTTACTTATTATGAAATATAAAATAAAAATGAAAACATTAACAAAAGAAATGCAAACAGCCACAACATCTTCAATGGCTTTAAATCTATTAATTGAAGGCAATAAGCGATTTGTAAATAATCTTAAGATTAATCGTGATCTTTTACAACAAGCAAACGAAACCACAGACGGGCAGTATCCCTTCGCGGTTATACTTAGTTGCATTGATAGTCGAACTTCTGCCGAGCTGATCTTTGACCAAGGACTTGGTGACATTTTCAGTATTCGTATTGCAGGAAACATAATTAATGAAGACATCTTAGGGAGTATGGAATTTGCTTGTAAAGTTGCAGGTTCAAAAATCATTGTGGTGTTAGGTCACACTAAATGTGGAGCTGTAAAAGGCGCTTGCGACCATGTAGAAATGGGCAACTTAACAGCATTGCTAACCAAAATTAGACCTGCGGTTGATGAAGAAACTCTAACAACAGAAAATCGTAATTCTAACAATTCAGTTTTCGTAGAAAATGTTTCAACCATAAATGTTAAGAGGACAGTAAAGTCTATTATGCACCGGAGCATAATCCTTAAAGAAATGATTGAAAGTGGCCAAATTGGAATTGTTGGGGGCACTCACGATATCTCAACTGGAGAAGTTATTTTTTATCCTGAAACTATGAATTTAGGTTTGTAATAAATATTATATGCCCAACAAATAAAACTCTTTTTCACAAATGAAAAATAATAAATTAAAAAATGTCCTATTTGGATTAATTTTAACTACAATAATTTCAAATTGCACGACAACAAGAGTCGTTTCCTTGACAAAGTGTGAAAACGAATCAATTGAATTGTTTACGACTAAGTTGCCAAACAGAAAATATATTGAAGTTAGCTACATTCAGACTGATGGCGCCATTTTTCATACACCTCAACAGTTACTTAACGGACTAAAAAAGAAAGCGACCGAATTAAAAGCTGATGCAGTAGTTAATATTAAGTATGACTTTCAAGCCTGGTATCCGGTTGTTTCAGGGATAGCAATAAAATATAACGACAATTAGTCTTGACAATACTATTAACTGAATTAGACGACACTCTAAGAATATATAACTAAATGCGAGTTTTAGTGTTGCAGAAACACTTATTTGTTAATTAAACATTAGTTTTTAATAAAGTTTGTTTTAAATTTATGACTTATAATTAGATGCAAAAATAACGAATTGAGAATAAATGAAGTAAGGTTAGGTAGTTTAAGCAGTTTTATTAGCTTTTTTTTGACTCAAAATTTGAGTAATAGATTCTATTATTTTGTTCGCTGAAAAGCCACATTCTTCATACAATTCTTTTTGTTCGCCGTGTTCTATAAATTTATCTGGAATTCCTAAACGGACAACTTTCGAGTTGTAATTATGGTCAGCCATAAATTCTATAACTGCACTTCCCATTCCACCTTGAATACAGCCATCTTCAACCGTAATTACTAATTCATATTGGTTAAACACTTCGTGTAATAGTTTTTCGTCGATTGGTTTAATAAATCGCATGTCGTAATGAGCAGGATCAATATTTTGTTTGTTTAGCTCTTCTACTGCATTAGTTACAATATTTCCGGGGTGTCCTATGGATAAAATAGCTATTTGATTTCCTGATTTTATCTTTCGGCCTTCGCCAATATTTATTTTTTTGAAAGGCGTTTTCCAATTTACCATTACGCCATTACCTCTGGGGTAACGAATACTAAAAGGACCTTTAACTTCATCTAATTGAGCAGTATACATTAAATTACGCAACTCTTCCTCATTCATTGGGGCAGAAACAATCATATTGGGTATACATCTAAAATAAGCCAAATCAAATGCTCCATGATGAGTTGGGCCATCAGCTCCTGCAAGTCCTCCTCTATCTAAACAAAATACTACTTTTAAATTTTGTAAGGCTACATCATGTATTACTTGATCATAAGCTCTTTGCATGAATGAAGAATAAATATTACAAAATGGTATCAATCCTTGAGAAGCCATACCTGCACTAAACGTAACAGCATGTTGTTCTGCTATTCCTACATCAAAAGCTCTATCCGGCATAGCTTTCATCATAATATTAAGAGAGCATCCCGAAGGCATAGCCGGAGTTATACCAGTAATTTTTAAATTCTTTTCGGCCAACTCAACCATTGTGTGTCCAAATACATCCTGATACTTTGGAGGGAGAGGCGCTTTAGGAATCACTTTAATGATTTCACCTGTATCTTTATTAAATAATCCTGGCGAATGCCAAACTGTTTCATCCCCTTCTTCACTAAATTTATAACCTTTTCCTTTTTTTGTAAGTATATGAAGTATTTTTGGCCCGGGTATATCTTTTAAATCTGTCAACACTTTACTAAGTCTCATTACATCATGACCATCAATAGGTCCAAAATATCTAAATTTTAAACTTTCGAATAAATTACTTTGTTTAAGTAAAGTTGTTTTTACCGCATTTTCTATTTTACTTGCAATTTCTTGAGCGTTTGGACCAAACTTACTAATTTTACCTAGTAAATCCCATACTTTATCTTTTGCCTTGTTATAGGTATGCGATGTAGTAATATCAGTTAAATATTCTTTTAAAGCACCTACATTTGGATCTATGCTCATGCAATTGTCATTTAAAACCACCAGTAAATTAGCATTTTCAACTCCTGCATGATTAAGCCCTTCAAAAGCTAGACCTGCTGTCATAGCTCCATCGCCAATAACAGCAATATGAAATTTATCGTTTTGTTTGTTGTATTTACTCGCAACTGCCATTCCTAATGCCGCACTTATAGAAGTTGACGAGTGACCAACACCAAAGGTATCATAATCGCTTTCGCTTCTTTTAGGAAAACCACTAATTCCGTTATAAACTCTGTTTGTATGAAAAATATCTCTGCGACCAGTTAATATTTTATGACCATAGGCTTGATGACCAACATCCCAAACTAATTGATCGTAAGGGGTATTAAAAATATAATGAAGGGCAACTGTTAATTCAACTACTCCTAAAGATGCACCAAAATGCCCGCCTTTAACCGATACCAAATCGATAATGTATTGACGTAACTCATCACTTAGTTGCTCTAATTGAGTTTCTTTAAGTTTTTTTAAATCGGCTGGTGAATTAATTTTACCTAATAATTCGCCAGGAATAAAACCAGAACCAGTAACTACTTCCATTAAACAAATATAAATTTATTAGTTCAAAAACACAATGTTTTATTTCTTTTATAAAATATGTTTTAATTCAATATTGTTAACGATTAAAAGGATAAAATGTTTAATTATCATATTTTAAGTTTATTTTTTTAATAGAGAGTCAAAAGGAATTCGATTAATAATAGATCGTCCAAGAGTAACCTCATCGGCATATTCAAGTTCGTCTCCTACAGCTATCCCTCTGGCAATTACACTCAATTTGACATGATAAGGAGCAATTTTTCTAAAAATATAAAAAGAGGTTGTTTCGCCTTCCATAGTGGCATTTAGTGCTAAAATAATTTCATTAATTACATTGGCTTCTAATTTAGTAGTTAAGGTTTCGATATTTAAATTTGTGGGAGAAATTCCTTCAAGAGGCGAAATTAACCCACCTAATACGTGATAATGCCCTTTATAAAGCCCTGTATTTTCTATAGCTAAAACATCTCTATAATCTTGAACGACACAAATTGTTTTTTCGTCGCGTGAAGGGTTTACACATATTTCGCATACATCCTGCTCGGATATGGTATGACACTTTTTGCAAAATTTTAAATCGGTTTTTAATTGATTAATAAGTTTGCTTAAAGTATCCGTTTTTTGTTGATCTTGCTTTATTATATGTAATACAAATCGAAGTGCTGTTTTTTTTCCTACACCTGGTAATTGTGCAAATGCATCTACAGCTTGTTCAATTATTTTAGAACTAAATTCCATTGAGTGTAAAATTAATTAATCTATTAATTATTAATTAGTTTAATTATTCACGTAATAATTGTTTAGAACTATTTTATGTAAAAGAGATTTGTTCGAAAAAAATAGAAACATTTGTTTTAAGTTTAAATAATTCAAAATAATTTTTTATAATTAAATGTCGCCTACTTTACTTTTTGTATTTGTAATTTCTTATTTTTTATTGCTTCTGGCTGTTGCATGGGTTACAGGAAGAAATTCTAACAACGCTTCTTTTTTTATAGGAAATAAAAACAGTAATTGGATGCTTGTTGCATTTGGGATGATTGGAACTAGCCTAAGTGGTGTAACTTTTATCAGTGTTCCAGGTGCCGTGGGATTTGGTAATTTTTATTATTTTCAATTGGTATTAGGCTATTTATTGGGTTATATGGTAATTGCTTTTGTTTTGATACCAATATATTACAAATTAAATCTTACTTCTATTTATACATATCTCGAAAAAAGATTTGGAGTTAATGCTCATAAAGCGGGTGCTTTCTTTTTTATTTTATCTCGCTTAGTGGGAGCAACTGCAAGATTATATTTAGTAATAAGTGTACTTCAAGTTTTTATTTTTGATAAACTTAATATTCCTTTTGAACTAACATCTTTTGTTATTCTTATTCTTATTTTACTTTATACTTTTGAAGGCGGTGTAAAAACTATTATTTATACTGATACTTTGCAAACAACCGGTATGTTGTGTGGGCTTGTTATTTGTATTATCGTAATTATTAATTCGATGGGTTTAGATTTTGTAGGGGCATTAAATCTAATGAATGAAAAAGGATTTACAAAAATTTTAAATACCGATATCAAATCAGGGACTTATTTTTTAAAACACATTGTCGGCGGAATGTTTATTGCTATTGCTATGACAGGTCTTGATCAGGAAATGATGCAAAAAAACATCAGTGTAAAAAACATAAAAGATTCACAAAAAAACATTGTGTCGTTCTCTCTGGTTTTGGTAATTGTTAATTTACTGTTTTTGTTTTTAGGAGGTATTTTATATTTATATGCAAACGCCAATTCTATTTCTGTTCCTCCTGACGATTTGTTTCCAACCATTGCGTTAAGTGATAAATTTAGTGGGGCTATTGGAATTATTTTTATTATCGCTTTAATTTCCGCTTTGTTTCCAAGTGTTGATGGTGCAATAACATCAATTACTTCTTGTTTTTGTTTAGATATTTTAGATATAAATAATCGAACTGATAACGAAAAGAACAAAAGAAAGACCCGTTTAAAAGTTCATTTTTCGTTTGCCGCTATTTTTTTTATAATGGTTTTAATTTTTAAAGCAATAAATGATAAATTAATTATAGACTTTATTTTAAAGTTTGCCAGTATTACTTATGGTCCTTTGTTAGGTTTGTTTTCATTTGGTATTCTTACAAATAGAAAATTAAAAGAAAAATTTATTTTGATAGTTTGTATAATATCTCCAGTATTAGTTTTGGGTTTAGATTTAATTTGTAGTCCCGAATGGTATGAGAAAAAACTTCAGCTCTCTTTAGGTTTAAAATCTTTATCAAATTCTATTTTTAATGGTTATAAAATTGGAAACGAATTAATTTTAATTAATGGAATTTTTACATTTTCGGGTTTATACTTTATATCACTAAAACCATCATCTTCTTTACAGGAAAGTAACAATTTAAAAAAGCTTTAATTGAAAAAATTATTATTTTTTAAGTCGGAAAATTTTCTTTTGCTTTTTATAAAATAATCTAACACAATACTTCCTTTGTAAATTAAAGATTTGGTAAAGTTAAAATTTGAAAGTTTTTTATTTTTTTTTCTTTTTGAGATAGAAGATGGAAGATAATAATAGTATGAAAAATGAGCTCTAATTACTGCAATAAAATGGTTTGGTTGAGCTTTTAATAAAAAATTTATTGCTGCAATACCGTCTAAAATAAATCGTAATACTAGTTTTAAAATTAAATTATTTGAAAAATCGTTTTTAGTTATTGTAATTAGATTATTTCTGAAATTTAAAAATGTTTTTTTTGTAGATATTTTATTTAGTGTACCACCTCCTATATGATAAACTTTAGATTTAGGTTCAACGAACACAGAATATCCAATATTCTTTAATCTCCAACACAAATCTATTTCTTCCATATGGGCAAAAAAATCATTGTCAAAACCCTCTACATCCCAAAAGGCATCAGCTCTTATCATCATACAAGCGCCACTTGTCCAAAAAATTTCTTTTGCTTCTTGATATTGTTCAAAGTCATTCTCAATTGTATTAAATATTCGGCCTTGGCAAAATGGATATCCATAATTATCTAAAAATCCGCCTGCTGCACCTGCATATTCAAATACTTTTTGATTTTTATAATCAAGTATTTTTGGCTGACAAGCTGCAATTTTTGAGTTTGATTCCATTAAAAAGAGTAGGGGGCTTATCCAATCTTTTGTTACCTCCACATCATTGTTTAGTAAAATATAATAGCTCGCATTTATCTGTTTTAAAGCTATATTATAACCTTTAGAATAGCCATAATTCGCATCAATTTTTATTACAACAACATTTGGAAAACAATCTTTTAAAAAGGAAATAGAATCATCAGAACTATTATTGTCAGCAATAAAAATTTTAGATTCTAAAGAAAAACTTAAGATAGTTGGCAAGAACTTTTCGAGATAATTTTTTCCATTAAAATTTAAAATAACAACTGCTACTGGTATTTTATTCATGATCATCTCGGGTTGTCGTAAATTTCTTTAAATTGATTAAATTCTGTTCCTTTTGGATCTGTATTATCTGGGTTTGAAATGCCATCATTATTTCGTCTTGTAATTTCAAATTGCCATCTATCATTATAAATTTCACCACGCATATCACTATGAACCATTGTGTAACAATCATCACCTAAATTTTTGTTTACAAATACAAATTTACGATTTGTAAATCTTTGTTTGTTGGTGCCATCAGTAAGAGAATAGTATTGCCATATCTCATAAGGGAAAGTGTTTTGTTCATTTTTTTGTTGAGATCTTTGATTGGGTGGTCCGTATTGTAGATAAACTCTACCACGTTCAGTATAATAGCCTTTTTGTTTACCACATTTAAAATTAGCCATCACGGTTTGTACGTTTTTATAGTAATTAGCCCATAAATTTAGTGGGTTAATAGAGTCGTTTGAACGGCGTTGCCAAAAGTCAATCACAAATTTCTTCATCAATTCAGGTTCTTTTTTTATAGCTTGATTAATAATTCTATCCTTGTCAATTCCATCTGCTATTGGCCATAAACATTCTACAAACATTTTTAGTGTATCGGTATTATTACACCTACCAAAATAATCTACTACATTTTTTATATTGTTATTTTTTATTAATAATTCATTATCAATCATTTTATTTAAACGTTGAAAGAAAATTTTTTGTTGCAAATGTGTTGTGTTATTTTCGTCTTTTAATTCAATCACTAAATTATAATTTCCGCTAGATAATTTACTTATATTTATTTTGCCGAGTAATGGATTTACAGTATTTGCGATTTGTTTTTTAAATGAACCAAATTCATTTAATTTTTTAAGTTGTTGACTTTCCTCAATATAATAATAAAATAAAAAAGGTTTATTTTTTCCAATAATTGTATCGGCATTATACACTTCATAGTAAAAAGATAAGTTTTCTGATGATTCAGGAAAGTAATTGGTATTATATGGAATTAAATCGTATCCACTTTTAGTTAAAATACCAATTGAATTAGTTTTTTTAAATGATTCAACTAATTCTATACTTGAACTTTGGATTTGATACGGTTTAAAATCAATTTTAACTACGGATTCAATTTTTAATGGTTTAATCTTTAAATCATAATTATCGCTTATTTCTATTTGTATATTAAAAATACCATTTTTTAGCGAATATCTTTGAACATCAATAAAGGATGGTTTGATACAAGTGTCGCAAAAAGACGGCCCTATAAGGTTGTATTTGTTTATTTTTACTATTTGTGAATCTTGTATAATTTTTAGAGTGATATTTATTGAATTTTGAAATTGATTATCTTTTTTTTGATTTGATAATGACTTGCTACTAAATGTTAAGTAGGTTTCTAAAAATGGTTGATTTTTAGGGGTATTAAAAACAGCATCACTATAGAAAGCATTAATTTGAGCATAATTTATAAAAGATAAAAGCATCAAAAAAGCCAATGTGATTGGATGTTTAGATGAGTTGAGAAAATAAGTAATTAACATCACTTTAAAGTTAATTTTTTTTTTTAAAGTAGCAGATAATTTAAAAAAAATAGTACTTTTGCGACGGAGAAATGGCAGAGCGGTCTAATGCGGCAGTCTTGAAAACTGTTGTGGGTTATACCACCGGGGGTTCGAATCCCTCTTTCTCCGCATAAAGCAACTTGAGACCCCTGTAACTACAGGGGTTTTATTTTTTTTGGGTGGACACTTGAGTGAAATTTCATTTATTGCATCTCAATTTGCTTTATTTCTGATTATAACATTATGATTAACCTCAATTAGTGTTAATTCTTCTATTTATTTTAATAAAATTAAATCACAAATTATTTATTAAATAAAAAGACGTATTGTAAAACAATAATTTAATATGATAAAAAAAAATTTAAAATAGCTTAAAAATTTTTGGTTAAAGGCAGGCCTATCATAAGTATTACTAGACTAGTGTATTGACAAAAAATAATATGAATTTAAAATAATTGTTAAAAAAAGACCAAATCATAATTTTCCTTTTGATGATTCTTGATACGCTTTAATTTTAGCTTTTATGTTATCTGATGTTAATGATCCAGGTCTTTCAATAGGAGAACCAGTGGCTCTATCCCAAATTAAACTAGCTAAAACGCCTAAAGAACGACTAACGCCAAAAATCACAGTATAAAAATCATACTCATACATGCCATAATGAACTAATAATGCACCAGAGTGTGCATCAACATTAGGCCAAGGATTTTTAATTTTACCTGTGCTTTCTAAAATAGCTGGTGCAACTTCATAAATCATTTGAACAATTTCACAAATATCGTCGTGCTTAATGTATGTTTTATAAAAATCTTGTTGAGCAGTAAAGCGTGGGTCTGTTTTACGTAATACAGCATGTCCATATCCTGGAACAACTTTTCCTTCTGATAAAGTTTTTTTAATATAATCGATGATTTGGTCTTTAGTTGGCAATCCCCCACCTAATGATTCTTTTAATTCCATGATCCATTCAAGTACTTCTTGATTTGCAAGGCCATGTAAAGGTCCTGCTAATCCATTCATTCCTGCAGCAAAAGATAAATAAGGGTCGCTTAATGCTGAACCAACTAAATGTGTGGTATGGGCAGAAACATTACCTCCTTCATGATCAACATGAATGGTTAAGTATAATCGCATTAATCGCTTCATATCAAAGGATTCGTAACCTAGCATATGAGCAAAATTTGCTGCCCAATCTAATTTATGATCTGGTTCAATATGAATATTATTTTTATATTTTCTACGATAAATAAAAGCAGCTACACGAGGTAAACGAGCAATTAAGTTCATACTATCTTCGTAAACATAATCCCAATAATCTTTTTTACTCATGCCTGTAGCGTAAGCTTTAGAGAAAACTGATTCTCGCTGCATAGCCATAATACCAATAACAAATTGAGTCATAGGGTGAGTATCAACAGGTAAAGCTTCAATCACATCAAATACATGTTTTGGAACGGTGCCTCTTTTAACCCATTCATTAGTAATAAAAGAGACATCATCTTGAGTTGGTAATTCGCCAACTAACATTAAATAAAAAATGCCTTCAGGTAAAGGTTCTGTTCCTCCAGGAGCTTTTGGTAATGCTTTACGTAATTCAGGAATTGAATAACCTCTAAATCTAATGCCTTCTTCAGGATCTAATCGAGATGTTTCGGTTACCATACCTGGCATACCACGCATACCCTGATACACTTGTGCTACAGTAATTTCACCGAGTTTTAAATCGCCGTGATTTTTAATAATTTCTTTTATTTCAGAAGTTAAAACTTTTGCTTTAGAATTGAATTTTTCTTTTAAAGGATCCATTTTTATTTATAACTATCGAATATAAATTTACAATCTGAAATTATATAAACAAATTTATTTAATATTATTTTAATTTTATTT
>SXGQ01738829.1_pt1 | contig 47563 bp, 43 predicted proteins | sample 3178371 | NCBI WGS metagenome assembly SXGQ01 (sample SAMN11356859, study PRJNA531348) | freshwater metagenome | isolation source: freshwater sample F1-20 | place: China: Fuxian Lake, Yuxi | collected 2017-12-25 | reverse complement strand
GGTTCTGCGAGGCCATGATCTCGATCCGTGCGGAGATACAGGCCATCATCGAGGGCCGCCAGCCCCGCACGAATAATCTCTTGAAGAATGCGCCCCACACGGCGCAGGTGGTTACAGCGTCCGAATGGACCAGGCCCTACAGCCGTGAAGAGGGGGCTTTCCCCGCCCCCTGGGTGCGCGACCATAAGTTCTGGCCCAGCGTGAGCCGCATCGACGCAGCCTACGGCGATCGCCATCTTATCTGTACTTGCCCACCCATTGAGAGCTATTCCTAGGCTGCTACCGACATAGCTTCGCTTGCCACCATCAGCTCATCGCAGTAGAGTGAGCAGAGTGACCCGTCTTTTAACGACAAAATGGGACCGCCGAAGTGCCACTAGGGTGACCCATGCTGCACATCTCCGCATACGTCATCATCCCCGATTCTGAAATCGCCATCCATGCGATGCGGTCGCAGGGCGCTGGCGGACAGAACGTGAACAAGGTCTCGTCTGCGATCCATTTGCAGTTCGATATTGCGGCCTCCTCACTGCCCCGCTTCTACAAAGAAGAGCTGATGAAGCTCAGAGACAATCGAATTTCAGAGAATGGGGTGATTACGATCAAGGCGCAGCAGCACCGGAGTCAGGAGCAGAATCGTGAAGATGCCTTTGCGCGACTCTGCGAGCTCATTCAGAGCGTGGCGATTCCGCGCAAGAAGCGCAGAGCCACGAAACCAACGAAGGGGTCGAAGCAGCGGAGGCTGGAGAGTAAAACGAAACGAGGAAAGCTAAAAACCCTTAGGCGGACGTTGGACTAAGAAGAGCCGTCACACGTCATTCGTCAAACGAGAAGGAAGCCAGGATTTTCGAACTGTTCTCTTTCTGCGATTGACGGCTGACGATTGGCATCTACCGAATTACTCGGCCGACGCGAGCGATCCCAGAATATTATACCCCCCGTCGACATAGATCACTTCTCCGGTAATCCCGCGTCCTAGCGAACTCACCAGGAACAGAGCCGTATCGCCGACTTCTCCCTGTTCCGTAGCGCGGCGGAGAGGTGCAAACTCACGATGGTGATCCACCATCTTGCTGATGCCAGAAACGCCGCGGGCAGCCAGGGTCCTGATCGGCCCGGCGGAGATGGCATTCACCCGAATGTTCTTCGGGCCGAGGTCATTGGCCAGGTAGCGAACGGTAGCTTCAAGGGCCGCCTTGGCAACTCCCATCACATTGTAATGAGGCACCACCCGTTCCGCTCCCAGGTAGGTGAGGGTAACGATGGACCCGCCGTCAGTCATCAAGGGCAAAGCGGCTTTGGTCACGGCAACGAGCGAATAGGCGCTGACATCGAGGGCCGTGGCAAACCCCTGCCTCGTCGTATTCACAAACTGACCAATGAGTTCTTCGCGAGGGGCAAAGGCGACTGAATGAACAAGGAAGTCGATCTTCGGGGTTTCCTGCCCCACGCTCTGCATCAAGGCTGCGATTTGTGTATCGTCTCCCACGTCGCAAGGAAAGGCTTTTGCGCCAGGCATGGTCGCGATCAGCTCTTCGACGTTTTCCCTGAGCCGCTCGCCCTGATAGTTAAAAAACAGCTTGGCGCCCTGGCCCGCAGCAGATTGGGCAATGGCCCAGGCGATGCTGTGCTTATTGGCAACCCCGATGATCAGTCCTGTTTTGCCTGTCAATAGGCTCATTGTCTCGATCTCCCTAATAATGGTCCTGGCAATTCATAAGTCTGAACATAGCACGATTGAGGCGCGTCTGTGAATCGACCGGGCTTACGTTCTTAAAGTTACTCCGGCTCAAGGCATTTAAGCGCCTGAAATGACGCAAGCATCGTGCGATAAGAATAATGCGCATTCCGGCCGCTGGGATTCGGCAGGACAAAAACTGGCCGATCGGCCAAAACCTTGCCCTGCAATCCCAGGCTGATCCCTCCGGTCTTGTACTCTGGAAATAATCTGCGATAGATCGTGACACCCAGCAGGGCCACCACATAGGGCTGATACCGCTAAACTATGGCGGCAAGCCTCTTCCGTCCCGCCGCATAGTCGCTCGGCTTCAACACATCGATCTGCGCGCTAGGCCGCTGAACGATGTTCGTCAGGCCAAGACCCCAATCAGGCAGACGCCAATCATCTTGGTAGGTGAGTGGCTCGAAGACAAGTTGCGACTCGAATAGGAGTTTCCAGAAACGGTTGGAGTGGCCAGCAAAATGATGGCCAATGGCCGCTGAGCGAAGACCTGGGTTGATCCCGACGAAGAGCACCAACAGGCCCGGGCGAATATGGTCCGGGAGCCTCTTCGCCAAAAGAGATTTTGGCGTCTTCTTCACAAGATCTCTCGCCAGCGCCGTCCTTGCAGGAATTGCTGAAGGTTTCATCATCGGCAAGTTTTCAGCCTTTGAGGCGCTTTAGCTAACGCTTAGCCATTCTGCCCCAGAAAATCGGCCGCGAAGCCATATGTAAACATGTCCAATACGCTCGTAAATTATTGATACCATTAATTATTGCAAGATGTACGTGGTTCGGCACCAAGCTTGCTAATTACATCCGTAAGTGCCGAGGAATGGCACAAAACTCAACCACTAAAAAGGGGTTACATACTATGAAGAGCATCTTGATGGCGATCATGGCAGTGGCAGTGGCGGTGACGTTCAGCGCTCCTTCTTTCGCCGCAGACGAGAAGAAGGCGGAGAAGAAGGACGAAAAGAAGGGCGGCCACGTCCTCGTGTACGCAGACGAGAAGAAGGCGGAGAAGAAGGACGAGAAGAAGGGCGGCCACGCTGACACGTTCGGCGAGACGAAGGACGAGAAGAAGAAGGACGAGAAGGGCAAGTAATCTCTTTTCTTCGGCGAATTGATCCAGCTAAGGGGTCTCCCGCTTCGAGTGGGAGGCCCCTTGTGCGTTCTCCCTACCTGCCGTTTCGAAGATAGATCGTCTGTAATCCCACGATGGACTTCGCATCCCTGATCACTCCGGCCCCAATCATCTTGACCGCTTCCAGCAATGGCAGCTCGACCACTTCAAGGACCTCGTCGTGATCCAGCTGTTGCCGCCCCACCGTCAGGCCGGTCGCCAGATAGATATGAATCACTTCATCGGTGAAGCCTGGCGCGCTAAAGATACTAGAGAGGAGCTCAAGCTTGCCTGCCTTGTATCCAATTTCTTCCTCGAGTTCGCGCGCTGCGCAAGCGATGGGGTCTTCACCTGGATGCAGCTTCCCCGCAGGAATTTCGTAAATAAACCCTGCTGCCGCATGGCGAAATTGCTTGATCAAGATAACCGTGCCATCGTCTTTCATCGGCACCACCGCAGCCGCTCCCGGATGGCGCACCACTTCCAAGTCCACCGTGAGACCGTTAGGCAGGGTCACGGTATCGACATTCACGTTGACGATCATACCGGTATAGAGACGTTTGCTTTGCACGGGCTAGTCCTTGCGTTTCTTGTAAAACGGCGGTTTGACGACGGTGGCAAGGACGCTCTTACTGCGGATTTCAATCAGGATGGAAGAACCGGGCTCCGCATACGGTGCCGGGACATAGCCCAACCCAATCCCCTTCTGGAGGAGCGGAGAGAGATTGCCGCTAGTGACGTCGCCGATCGGTTGAGAGGTCGTGGGGTCGAGAATCCTGAAACCATGGCGCGGCACGGCCTTCTCGACGAGTTCAAAAGCCACGAATCGACGAGCCACTCCTGCCTGTTTCTGGGCCAGAAGCGCTTGGCTACCGATGAACAATCCCTTCTGGAAATTGACGGTCCAGTCCGCGTTCGCTTCAAGTGGCGTCGTTTCTTCGCCCATATCGTTGCCGTAAAGCAGATAGCCCATCTCTAACCGGAGCAAATCCCTCGCCCCGAGCCCGGCCGGTTTGAGCCCCCAGGCCTGACCCTTGTCGATGAGCAGATCCCAGAGACGACCGACCTTGCCTGCGTCGATATAAATCTCATAGCCCAATTCACCGGTGTAGCCAGTCCTAGCCAGGAGACAGGGAAAGTTGCCAATCGTGCCCTCGCAGGTATGGTGAAGCTTGAGTCCTTCGAGAGGTGTTCCGCCGAGGCTCATAAGGAGCTCGCGAGATTTGGGCCCTTGGACGGCGACCTGAGCCATTCCCATCGACCGGTCTTCGAGGAGGACCGTCTTGTCCTGCGCAAGCTGGACTTGCAGCCACGACAAAACCTTCTCGCGGTTCGATGCATTTATACAGAGGAGAAACTCGTCCGACTCAGTCCGATAGACGAAGATGTCGTCCTTGATGCCGCCATTCTCATTACAGACCATGGAATACTGGGCCTGGGAAACGGCGAGCTTTCCGACATCGTTGGTCGTGACTCGTTGGAGAAACGGGACCGCGCCAGATCCGGAGACCCACAGCCGTCCCATATGGCTCACGTCGAAGAGGCCGACCTGAGAACGGACTGTATGGTACTCGTCCAAGACACCGCTGTATTGAATGGGCATTTCCCATCCGGCGAAATCGACGAGTTTGCCACCACAGGCCTGGTGCTGCGTGATCAGTGGGGTACGTTGCATGGGGCGGCTCACAGGCCCAGCAGCTCAACGTCGAAAATCAAGGTCGCGTGGGGAGGAATCAGGCCACCACCCGCTCCCTGGGAGCCATAGCCGAGCTTGGATGGAATGGTGAGCTTTCGCTTGCCACCCACCTTCATGCCCTTGACGCCCTCATCCCATCCCTTGATGACTTGCCCGGCACCCAAAGCAAAAGAAAACGGCTGGCCCCGGTCCACAGAGCTGTCGAACTTCTTTCCATTTTCCAGCCAGCCGGTGTAATGCACCATGACGGTCTTCCCCGCCTCTGCCGTCGCGCCTGTGCCGACCGTGAGCTCGATATACTGCAACCCCGATGATGTCGTGATTTCTTTTCCTTCGGTCCCTGCTTCTTCAAACGGCATGACTGCTCCTTTTTTTGATCATCGGTCACTCTGCCCCAATGCGCATGACTGGAAGATAACAATTCCATCGCGCAAAATTTTCTACCGGATTCCAGACAGGCAATTCTCTTCGAACACTAGCTAAACGGCCCTCAGGGATGGCCTTTGCGAGGTTCAGGCTCGGCGAAAATCACCACACTCGCCGTGTAGCCATGCAGGAAGTTACGCCCCCCGACTGGGCCGATCTCGCCTTGGGCAAAAAATCCCGCCGTCGGAATGGAGCCAAGCCGTTCTTGCACGACCCCGCTATCATGATGAGGGCGGCCGAAAAGCCCCGCTCCGCGCCCACAGCAGCTGAACAAGAGAGCGCCGAGCGGAGGACGCTGATGCTTCGTGCGATCCATGGCCAGAAGAAAGTGCAAGTCGTCGCTCGCAGACTTTGCATCGCGCAGGTGGAATTGCACGGTCTGGCCCTCCTGAACGACCTCTCCGACCGCGACGGCCCCGGCCTGTTGGTCCGCCCCAATGAGGTTCCGAAGGAGGAAGTCGCCTCGCTTGAAATCACTCTGGTGTTCGTCGATCACGATTCCCAAGTGCAATGCGCGGTGGGCATCGCGGCGCTGAGGCCCGCCCAGAGATTCGAACACATCCTGGAGCCGCTTCAACGCGGAAACCCCGCCCAATTCATAGATAAGATTTCCCTCCGCCCTGGTCACGACAAACCGTTCACCGATTGGGCGGCAGCCCTGCGAGGTGACGGTTCTCACCGCAATTGGTCCTGTGAGTTGCACCCCCACCAGGCCTCCGTCGAAAATCTGCTCGTTGCGAAGAAGTCGATTCTCGCCTGAATCCTGGCCGCCCCCGGCGAGGCCCCCGATGACTTTCCCCTGGGGGTAGCGATCGTTCATGAGGGCTAGAACTTCTTGCGTCGGGGTTGAGAAGGGATCAGCAAGAAGGATAAACGTCGAATCCTCAAGCCCTGGCTCAGGCCACCCCGGCATGAGGATTTGATCCTGCAGCTGCGAGACGGAAAGCCGGAGCGGAGTCATTTTGACATGGGGAAGGCCGGCAGCCCACACGGTCAGAGCTGCTGCGGTTTCAATCTCTTCGGGCCCCGTAATCACCCCCTCGCCGGAACACCCCAGGCAGACCCTCGCCCGCAGTTCGCTCTGCAGCATGGACGAGATCATGGAGGCTTTCTCCGTATGGTGGGCGGAGAAAAAGACGAAGGCCAGATCGATAGGAGCTGAGCCGAATTGCATCCGAATCGCATCAGCAAGATCGCGGACGGCAGCTTCCGTATCAGTCTTGCGCGAGAGGGCGGTCGCAAATTGAAACGTGGACGACGTAGTCGGAACGGTAGACGGAATCATCATGATACGAATGTTTCTTTCCGCAGTTGCCAGTCAATGAACAGGATGCTCAAAAGGCCCTCTAGCAAGGCCTCAGCGAACTATCATCCATAAGGGGTGAGTGGAAGGTCCATACTGCGCGCGGCCGACGAGAGCCTTCGGAGGCCGCGCGTTGCGCGAGCACAGAAATCGTTCCAGCCGCCCGCCAACTTTTCAGCCTCCCGCTAGACCGCTGAATCCATTCGTTCCGGCCGGTCCTTAGCCAGCTTGTTCTAGTAACGCCACGGACAGGAGCGGTAGTCGTCGAGTTCAGCCAGGAGAGAATGCAATCCTGCTGGGGCTTCGGACTCCAATGCTTGAGCCATGCGGGTTTTCAGAAACTCGCCAGAAACTTTAGTTTTCTCTGTCGCGGGTAAGAGACGCAAGCCGCCCCCGATCTCATATTCGCTCATCGCAATCCTTTAGGCGCAAAAGATCTCAGAAAGGATAACGAGGCGTGAGAGGGAAATGCAAGCGAGAGAACCAGCTGATCGTGCGCGAAAACTGAATAGCCGGGGCTATTTAACCTGACGATCGAGGATGGCACGGAGCCTAGCGAGGGAAATGGCCTCGACGCGACGGCTGTCTCGTCCCACGACAGTGGTGGCCATCGTGAGCGCATTAAGAATCGCCTCCTCCGTTGCTTCAACTGTCGCGGTAATCAGCGGGTTGATATGGGTATCGGCCAACTGGATCAGGGGATAAGTTCGGTCTTTCGGATAATGAGGGATGACATTCGCAGTGGAGAAGGCCAGCATGAAATCGCCGCTGCCATGCCTGGCGGTCGATCCGGTTCGCGCCAGTCCCAGCGCCGCTCGTTTCGCCAGCCTCGTGAGTTGCCGACTGTCGAGCGGAGCATCGGTCGCGATGATGACGATGATCGACCCTTCGCTTTGCCCTGGCGACAGGGCCTGCGCGACGGGAAGTACGGCCTCGTAGAGCCGACCAACCGGCGCTCCGCCCACGACCAGCTCAGGCCTGCGTCCATGGTTCGCATTGACGAGCACGCCGACCGTATAGCCCCCTTCATCTTCCGGCAATCGCCGCGAGGAGGTTCCGATGCCGCCCTTGAACCCATAGGACACCATTCCAGTTCCTGCGCCAACAGATCCTTCCCGTACAACTCCGGACGACGCCCCGTTAAGCGCCTGCACCACGTCCGCTTCGGACACATGCCGACCCTGAATATCGTTCAGCCGCCCATCGTCGCATTCAGCGACCACCGGCGTCAGGGTATCGTCAGTAATCCCGACTTCCGGGTACCGTGCAATCATCCAGTCCATGACCCCGTTAGCGACTCGCGGCACGTTCAACGTATTCGTGAGGGCAATCGGATATTCCAGGAAGCCAGACTCAGCAACCCAGGCGAGGCCGGTCATCTCACCAGTCCCATTGAGGACGAACGACCCGGCCGGGACTTTCTTATGCCAAACATCTGCACGAGGGATCACGACCGTCACGCCGGTTCGCACAGGGCCATGGCCTGGCTTGAGGGGCCCATCGCCGGACATGAGGGTAGTCTGGCCCACGGTCACACCGGCCACATCGGTAATTGCATTGAATGGTCCCGGCTCATAGGAACCGACAACGATGCCAAGGGCGCGAGCCCGCAACCGCGGCTCTTCCGGCTCACCGGCTTGAACAGAAACGAACGGAACGGCACAGACCCAGACGGCCAGGATCAGCAGGGACGTTGTCAGGCGAACGATGCGGCTAGAGCTCATGGCTTGATCCAACGTGAGGGACCGTGACTTCGATCTAGACATCCGCCTGAATGGCTGCGGCCATTGACAGCGCCTGCTTCTCTTCACCATCGGACAATCCAACCATATGGCGGCTCCCGGTGACGGATTGGGTTGGGCCGTGGAAAGAGAGCTTTATGGGGGAGACACGCCATAATGGCGCCCAATCAAGTCCCAGGCTTCCTGCGCCGTTTCCGCATAGTGAAAAATCCGCAAATCCTTTTCTGCGATCAATCCCTCCTCGACCAGCATCTTCCAGTTGATCAACCGTTCCCAGAAAGCGCGTCCAACGAGGACGATGACCACATGCTGGACCTTGCCTGTCTGGATCAACGTCAAAGTTTCAAAGAGTTCGTCCAGGGTGCCAAATCCTCCGGGGAACGCCACCAGTGCCTTGGCCCTGATCAGGAAATGCATCTTGCGGATCGCGAAGTAATGAAACTGGAAACAGAGCTCCGGCGTAATGTAGGGATTGGGATGTTGCTCATGAGGCAAGGTGATATTGAGGCCGATGGATTTGGCCTTCACATCGGCTGCGCCGCGATTCCCCGCCTCCATGATGCCGCCTCCTCCACCGGTCACCACGACATAGTCGCATTGCCCGTCTATTTGACAGGCGCAGGAGACGAGGCGACTGAACTCGCGGGCTATGTCGTAATATTTGGATAGGTCGAGCTGCCGCCTGGCAATGGCCACGTTCTGCCGGCAAAGAGAATCTGCAGGGGATTTAGCCGCTTCCGCTTCCCTTAGCCTCAGATTTTCTCTAGCGGCGGCCGGTTCTTGCAGCCTGGCACTCCCGAATACAGCAACGGTCGAGCGGATACCATGCTCGCGCTGGATCAGCTCAGGCTTGAGCATTTCAAGCCCGATCCGGATTGCGAGCAGCTCATCCCGCAGGAGAAACTCCATGTCGAGCAAGGCAGGAAGATAGGCAGAAGATTGTGCGTCTGCTTTTGGCGAATCTGAATCAGGGAGAGAAATCATAGGGCGATTATAGCTGGTGCGTAGACTTCCGGCAATTCGCAATATAACCCGTACGTTCATCTAGGCTTCGTTCGGACAATCCTCCAGACCCTTCGAACGAACAAGAACAAAATCTGTTTCAAAGATGGCATAGGATGACCGAGTGAGTCCCACTCGACGGTACACCGCCTGCGCCGTGCTGTTATGCTCTTCGACGTACAGGCGGACCCCGCAGACGTTCGAACTGGTCTTGGCGAGGGCCATCACCGCTTCATGCATCCGGCGAAAAACGTTTTGGCGGCGCCAGGCTTGATCCACGTACACACTCTGAATCCACCAGAAGACGCCATTACGCCAATCGCTCCATTCATAGGTAATCATCAACTGCCCCAGCAATACTCGCTGGCCAGCCTGCTCCAGCTCTGCAACCATAAAGAAGCCACGCTCGGAAGAGTCCAGGAGAGCGACGGTTCCGGCCTGCAGACGGTCGAGATCGAGGCGGCGATTTTCCGTTTCAAGCGCCATGGCTGCGCTAAATAAGGCGATCGTAGCCGCATCATCCGGCCTGGCGAGTCGGACCGTGAGGGGTTCGAATATCGGCATAAGAGTCAGACTGTAGCCTTCAGGGCTTGCAACCATCCAGCTGCCGGTTTGTAGAAACCGGCGGTAAACTCCATCTTCATGGCCTCCTCCGCTGACAGATTGATCGGGCGGACCTGCGACTGCGGGATAAAGGCGAGGAAGCCGGTAAAGGGATGGATGGCGGTCGGCACGAAGACCATGAGCAGGGTTGCGGCCGACGCAACTTGCAAGGAGGGCGGAGCGATCCCCATAACAAATCCAAGCGCCCAGAGACCGTTGCGAGGAAAGGGAAAGGCCACCACCGTGCTGCGCCCGAAGCGCGAACGGAAATTCAATAGATCGGTCATCCCTTTGAAGATCATGTAGACGCTGCGAACGAGGGGAACCTGTTCGATCCATCGCTCCATCTTGGCGATGACGCGCCGCCCGATTACATGGGTGGCGAGGGCACCAATGGCAAGAACGAGGGTAAAAAATAGAGTGAGGCTGAGCCCGGGAATCTGCCGGGCCTCAATGGCCCAGGGAAGATTGATGCGCAACTCGTTCAGCGCGTGAAACAGCGTAAACAGGATCAAAAATGTGGCCCAGGCGGGCACGAGCAGCAGCAGGCCTGCGATGGAATATGTCCACAGACTCTTCGACATCGCCGCTTACCTCCCTCGCCACGACCAGGCGAAACGAATTGTAGCAGAAACCAGCAGCAAAATAGAGCAAGCGGCGAGGCTTGACCTCACTGATACCGGCGATCTATTCTGTACACGTATTGCCAGTCTAGCTCACAAGGGGGCGTTATGGCAGAACATGCGGAAGCACGTTGTCCAGTCATTATCGACAAGGACCTCCTGGCTATTCTCTGTTGCCCAGACACCAAGCAGGACGTGAGTTTGGCTGACGAAGCCTTGATTGCCACGCTGAACGAAGCGGTGCGCCGAGGACAATTGAAGAATAAAGCCAACAAGCTGGTCACGGAAACCCTCGACGGGGGATTGATCCGAAGGGACCGCACGATGCTCTACCCTATTCGTGAAAATATCCCCGTCATTCTCATCGAGGAAGGCATTCCCTTGCAGGCTTGACCTGACAGGCCGACTTGCCCGCAGATCCTACCGCACAGACCCCATTCACCACGGCCCCCTCCTGACTTTACCCGTGCGTAGGCATGAGCAATCGCACGATATCTCGTATCGACAACGGTCATGATCGCTTATTGGTTCGCGGTCTTGGAGCCGGTCGAAGTTCCACAATGTTGGCAGCGATATTCGTGGAGATTGCCGGTCGGGAGCACGAGGAGCAGCCGCTCTCGCGTCGGAGTCGCAACCCGGCATTGTGGGCAGTAGAGCAGGGATGCATTGAGAGACTCGAACTGGTCCGCCTGTTCGGGCGCACTAGGCCTGAACCGTGGCATCTGAGGGGTTATGCCTGTCGGCCATCCAGCGGTGGGCAGTTTACGCGGAGGTCTTTGCATAGGGGAATTGTACGCGGTGGGCTGCGTGACGGTCAATGGTGAGCGCCTGGCCTCGTCACATTTTCCTGCTCACCATGAATCGCGCGAGCTATTCTTCGGCGAGAGTTTCGGAGAGGATCTGAACAGCTTCCAAGCCCCCCTGGCTCCTTGCACCAGGCCATAGACAACTAGACCGCTAATCAAGCCGTAGAGCCAGACTCTACTCCAGGGCCAGAGGCCCGGAGCATGCAACACGAAGCCAAGGGCGATGTGGCCCCCGACTCCCATGCACAGCGAGAGCACAATCCATTCTCGCATCATCATAGTAACAACCCGGGCGTCATGGAAGGCGACAGGTTGAGCTGGCGCAGAAACGGGACGCTATGCGGCCGGCGCCTTGGCTGACTCAATCTCGGTTGCTGTAATCAGACTGGACAGATAATCAGCAACAAAGTTCAGGGCTTCCTCTCGACCATCTGCCCGACGCCCTTTTTCACGGCGCTGCACGGACAGTTCGTGATCAAGATCGGATTTCACTTCTGTGAGGACTCGCTGAAGGGATGAAGCGGTCAGATTGGCATCCATATCCTCGAGTTCCTGGCAGCGATCAAGGACCCAGTTGAGTCCTTCAATGCGTCCAGAATAATGCTCCTGCTCGCCCGCGTCAATTCGTGATATCGTGGTGGCAAAGGTCTGGGCTTCATAAATGAGGTTGTAAAAGCTTCTTACGGCTCGCTGTAGGGTAGGATTCATGTCGCTCCTTTTCGCTGGTTATTTCCCAATCAATTATACATGAGAATACCCTGACAACAAGGGAAAAGTTGTCCAGCTAGGTAAACAAGAGCGAGTGAAACTCGTTCATAAAGCCGTAATAGAGCGGGGCAAAATCTTTGAGGCTCTCGGGGCTGGTCTCTTTGAGGCGCTTAAAGAAGAACACCTGGGCGCGGGGATCGAGCTGCTCAAGGAGATGGCTCAATTGAGCCATCGTGTAACTGCCAGCCGGAACACTCAACACATAATGCACGAGACGCTCGACAAATTGCTGTGCGATATATTCGCTGGCGAGGTACCCGCCCGGAAGTTTCCCCGAGGCCAGAAAATTGTCGAAAGGTATGGCTTGGGCAGCAAATGTGACGGGCTGCTGAGGAGAGGTCACGCTGATGATACCCCAGACTTGGTATGGAGAAGGTTTCTTATGCGCTTCCAACTCTACTGAACCATCTCAGGAACGTCAAGTGCGCAGAAGGAGCAGAGAGAATTGAGCCGAAAGACCGATGCGGCCCAGGCAGACGTAGGCCAAACAGAAGGGGCGGAGTCCCCGAAGGAACCCCGCCCCCCCATGAAGCGACCCCTAGCTGAAACTTACAGCCAGGTTACACGCTCGGCCGGCCGGATGTAGATCGGCTCTTCGACCTGAATACGCGCCACTTCCTTGCCCGACTTGTTGAAGCCCAGCACGGTATCGTTGTACATCTCGAAACGCTTACCGTGGATCTGGGTCTCGAACACTTTCGGACCAGGAATGACATCGTACCGGAAGATGATCTGCTGGCTGGCTCTCCACAGCTGGAGGACCGCCAACAGCTCACGGCTAGGCACGAGATACTTCTCAATGGCATTGTCGACGCCCGGGCCGAACATCTGCCGCGCATAACCACGAGGGCTGTGCCGCGGTGGGATGTAGTAGCCGTTAGGCTCGGTGCCCCACTGTGGATACAATGGGAGCGCCACTTGCTCCACGCGAATCGCGTAGTAGAGCGGGTGCCACCGGTCTTCCGCCCACAGGCCGTCTTCGCCGACGCGCATCAGGCTCTGCATCCGGATCTTTCCGACGCAGGCTGCCATACAACGCGTTTCCATCGGCTCACCGCCCGTCAACGGGTCTTTACCTTCAATGCGCGGATAGCACGCAATGCACTTTTCAGACACGCGTGTGGTTCCACGATACATCGGCTTCTTGTATGGGCACTGCTCCACGCACTTCTTGTACCCGCGGCACCGGTTCTGGTCAATCAACACGATCCCGTCTTCGGGTCTCTTGTAAATCGCCTTCCGCGGGCAGGCCGCTAAGCAGCCTGGATACGTGCAGTGGTTGCAAATCCGCTGGAGATAGAAAAAGAACGTTTCATGCTCCGGCAGACTGCTGCCCGTCATCTTCCACGGTTCGTCCCGTGAGAATCCGGTCTTGTCGACGCCTTCCACAAGGGCCCGCATCGAGGTCGCCGTATCCTCATAGATGTTCACGAACCGCCACTCTTGGTCCGTCGGAATATACCCGATCGCCGCCTGGCCCACTTTGGCACCCGCGTCGAAAATGGTCATGCCTTCGAACACGCCGTACGGCGCATGGTGCTTCCGTCCGACACGGACATTCCACACCTGGCCACCCGGATTCACCTGCTCGATGAGCTGGGTGATCTTCACGTCGTAGAACTGTGGATACCCGCCGTACGGCTTGGTTTCCACGTTGTTCCACCACATGTATTCCTGCCCCTTCGAGAAGAGCCAGGTGGACTTGTCTGCCATCGAACAGGTCTGACAGGCCAAGCACCGGTTAATGTTGAATACGAAGGCAAACTGCCACTTCGGATGCCGTTCCTCGTAGGGATACAACATCTTCCGCCCCAGTTGCCAGTTATATACTTCAGGCATTGTCAATCCTCCTTGTGATCATGATCAGTTAATTCGTGAATTTCATTAGCGAGACATCATCGTCATCGTGCAAGTCATGCGACCCTTACACCTTGATCTTGATGTGTTCGCCTTTGAGCCACTTGATCATGAACTCGTTCTCCTGGCCTGGCGTAAATCCGGTCCGGACCGGCTCCCATGGACCACGAGCGCCGATACCGCCGTCTTCCGCCTTGGTGATGCGGATGAGACATTCCTTCGGCACCGTGTTGATCGCATGGTGGTCGACCTGATAGCCCCACTTGAACTTCCACGCGATGGCATGTTTGCCCGGCAACGAGTCGGTCTGGTGCATCGGCATCAACCAATTTCTAGTAAAGGACTGTTGAGCCCCGTACCGGAAGTTGGACTGATAACCGGTGTCCATCGCGATGGCGCGTCCGTCTGGGCGCGTCTCGTGGCCTTTGACCGACTTCGCCGTGGCCACGTACGGTGCGTGCTTCGCCATCGTCACGTGGTACGGATAGGCCGGGTTGTACTTCGCGCGGATCATGAGGCGCGCCACCTTATAGTACGGATCCGACGGCTTCCAGCCACGATAGGGCCGATCCACCGGGTTACCGTCTACGTAGACGTAGTCGCCGTCGTTGATGCCGCGGTCTTTCGCCGCCTGCGGGTTGATGTGCAACTGGTGTTCGCCGACACCAGGCGTCCGCTTGTCCATGCGGTACGGATCGCCGAAGTTCGACTCGTAAATCTGCACCCAGTCGTTCACCGACCATTGGCTGTGCACCCGATGCCGGGTCTTCGGAGTGACGCAGTAGAACTGGTACCCCTTCTCCCACAACGGATTGCTGTGTCGCTTAATTTCCTGCCACGGCAACTTGATATTACGCACCGTCTTGTCGTCATGGTGCTGCGCCGTGATCGGAATACCGTAGTCGTCCGGACGGACGTACGGGTTGCTGGTCATGATGGCGTTCGGGAGATACGGGGTCGCTTCCGTTCCCTCACGGTGAGAGATGAAGTTTTCTCCGTATTCGATCGCCTCTGGCTCGGTCCGGTAATTTTCATACCGGCCGGTCCGGGTCCACATGGGCTTTGACTCGTTGGTCTCTTCCCAGAATGGAGTCCGCGGATAGGTCCGAACCATGACCATCCAGCCTTTTTCCGACTTCAGCATCACGTCCGCGCTGTAGCCGTAGAAGGTGCTGGAGGCATCAAGCATGCGCTGCGCATAGACGTCCACGCGGTTTTCGTAGACGAACTTGAAGTAATCGCGCATACGCTTGTCGCCGGTCATGTCCGACAACTTGGCCGCCACGCCGGCGAACGTATCGAGGTCGTTCCGGGTGTCGTACAAGGGCCGGATGCCGCCCTTCCAGATCTGTACCCACGGATTGGAGACCGTGACGGTCATTTCCGGATAGGTGAACTCCATCCACGAATTCGCCGCGAAGGCGATATCGTTGTGGTTCACGTCCGAGGTCATCTCGATGTCCTGAGTGATCAGGGTCTCGATGCTCGGATCGACGTTCCGCACCATGTCATAATGGTGCTTGGCGTTGTTCAGCACGTTCACGTTGACAACCCAACGGAACTTGCTCGGCGTTGGCATGTGCGTCTTGCCCGTGAACACCTTGCGCCCGTACTTCGGGGTGTTGACGATCAGGGCGGTGTCGCCGTGGTTCCAGTAACCGACTTCCTCGCCGTAGTAATACGACTTGGTCTTGATTTCCTTGCCGTGCGCGTTCGGATCCAACGTGATGTTGAATGGATCCTCACCCGTATGCACGGCAATACCAGCACCGGACCAAGGGGTCGACGTCCAGGTACCCGCCTTGTAGTTACCGGCCCAGGTATGCTGCCCGGTACCGAACTTCCCGACGTTGCCGGTGACGATGAGCACCATCGCGGCGCCGCGGGAGTTGATGGTCTGATGGAAATAGTGGTTCGTCCCTTCGCCGTTATGAATGGCGGCAGGCTTGATCGAACCTGAGTCACGCGCCCAACGGACCAGGAGGTCCTTTGGCGTCCGGCAGATCTGGTGACAGGTGTCCAGATCGTAGTCCTGGAAATGCACCAAGTACATCTGCCAAACCGGCATCGCGTCGATTTCACGGCCATTGAGCAACTTCACCCGGTAGGTCCCGGTGAGGGCCGCGTCAATACCGCTGTTCTGATAGTGCCAGCCGACCTGCTCACGATGGAGCGGCACAGCGGCCTTCTTGTTCAAATCCCAGACCATCATGCCACCAAGCCGCGCAATGCCTTCCGGCTTCAAGGACTGCACGCGGCCCGAGTAGCTCTTCGAGAAGTCGGGGAACTGATAATCCGCCACCACCTCGCGCGGATCCAGGAACTGCAGGGTGTCCGTGCGGACGAGCACCGGCGAATCGGTGTACCCCTTCAAGAAGTCCACGTCGTGCATATTCTCATCGACGATGATCTTCATGGCGCCCAAGAAAATGGCGCCGTCCGACGCGGGTCGCAACGGCATCCAGTAGTCGGCGCGGTAGGCGGTGGGGTTATACTCAGGCGTGATGACCACGACCCGGGCGCCCCGTTCGATACACTCCAACTTCCAGTGCGCTTCCGGCATCTTGTTTTCGACGAAGTTCTTACCCCAGCTGGTGTTCAGCTTGGAGAAGCGCATGTCGGACAAGTCGATGTCTGAACCCTGGGCGCCGCACCACCAGGGGTGGGCGGGGTTCTGGTCGCCGTGCCAGGTATAGTTCGACCAATACCGGCCGCCCTGTGCCTGATCCGGGCTGACCTTGCGAATCCAAGTGTCCAGCAACGCATTCACGCCGCCGTTCATTCTAGTGTTGCCCATCTTGCCGATGATGCCGAGGACCGGCATACCAGCGCGATGCTTGAAGGTGCGCGTTCCCGCGCCCTTCATCATTTCGATCATTTCCGGCGCATAACCCTGCTCACGGAGACGACGGGCTCCAGCTTCACCGCTGTACCGCGTGCCAATGACGATCATCGCCTTGGCGGCATAGGTGAAGGCCGTGTCCCAGGACACGCGCAGCATGTCGTCCAGAAAGCGGCTATCGAACTTGTACTTCCGCTTCGTTTCTGGCGTCAGCTCCGGCGAGCCGGCATCCATCCATTCCTTCCAGCCCTTCCGCATCAAGGGGCCCTTCAAGCGATAGGGACCGTAAACGCGGCGATGGAAGGTAAATCCCTTTAAGCACATGCGCGGATTGTGCGCGAACGTTCCGCGGTTGCCGTAGAGATCTTCGTACGTCTGATGGTCGTAGTTCTGCTCGACCCGCATGACCACACCGTTTCGGACGAAGGCCCGGATGCGGCAGGCGTGCGTGTCGTTCGGCGAACAACACCAGGTAAACGACGAATCGTAACGATACTGGTCGTGATAGACACGTTCCCACGACCGATCCGGATAATCGCCCAAGGGATTACCCACTTCGATGACTGGCTGAAGCGCGGTCAACGCCAGGACTTTGTCCGCCACCGCGACTGCGGCGACTGTCCCCACGGAGACTTTTAAAAACTGCCTACGTGACAAAAACATTAGCGACACCTCCTAAGAGTTGAGGGCTTCTATAAGCCCACGCGACGTCTACTAACGCACAGCGGAAATTTCAGACCACCCCCCTTCCTTCAAAAAGCTGCCCAAACATAGGAGCACCGAGCAGGCTAGTACCCGATTATATCGTGATCACCCGCATTGGTCTATATTTTTTTCTGGCATCCTGGCCTATAACGCAAGCAATATATGCGCCAGAACACATCAAGCCATTTAATTCTCGTTAACATGCACGAACATATTGATAGCTCAAACAAATATCTAAAATTACATTACAGTGTAACCATTGCGCGATTAACTGACTATGGGTACTTAACGTATCGCCTACAATAATTAAAATTGACACTGTGCTGGATAGTTAAAGTTAATCAATGCTTTAATGGTTATATTATAGTGCTACTTTTTGGTAGCATAATTATGCGGCTGTACTCGTACGGCTGTACTGAGGATAAATAAGAGCAGGAGAGGTCTTTGGGGCTGCCTAATAGCTATAAAAATATTGCACAGCTTGACAGTCCCACTCATGCTCAGTAGAATCCCGCTCCTCGTGCTGGCTGTGAGTGAGCGGGAATAGCTCAGTGGTAGAGCATCGCCTTGCCAAGGCGAGGGTCGCGAGTTCAAATCTCGTTTCCCGCTCCAACTTACAGTCTATCGTACGCGCACCTCACCGACCTCTTCTCTCGCGACTATTCAAAGCGCCCCCAGGCAACACAAACCCACAATCTCGCTCGCGCAAAATACAGGCGATTTCAAAATGCATCGACCAAGCGACGTATCGAAATAGCGGTAAATAGCGTGATACGGCAATGATCGTAGCCACATTGGCCGGAGACTCCGCATGCCGCCCTCGCGATTTTCTCCCGAAAAAACACAGTGCTCATGACGTCATGTCACGATGAGGCACTCGCTGCGCCAGGCGACAGACCACGGCCATTTCGATGACATGGGATTTCCCCTTGATGACCCGCCAATATTGTCCTGGATCGCCCGGATAGTCTGCGTTGAACTCATGGGGGATTAGTCGTCCTGGTGGTTCAGGAATGGGTCGTGATCCGACACGCTCGAAGTCTAGGAAAGGGTCTGAGGACAGTCAATTCTCACGTGAGTTTTCACATCGGCCAGTCGGGAGAGGCCTATTGGCAAGGATTCGCGGGGTGAAACTGTTTGCAGTCGGCCCTATTCCGGAATCAGCGTGAGCATCCAGGGCAGTGGCTCTTCGACCATGTCCGGGAACCGTCTGGCGGTACTACTGGCTGGCATGCCTGGAAAGACGCCTCCCCGGCGAATCTGTACGGAACGGAAACGATAGGTGGCTTCTTGTCCTAGAAGCAGGGGAAAGACTCGCGGAATCTGCCCTCGTGACGGGGCACAGTCTGCCAGGTTTACCGTCTCGCCGATCGCGAGGCGGGAAAGCCGCTCGAAGATGTCGCCGAACACCGTCGGGAGATTATCCACCGTGAAGATCTGATTGGCTGGGCGATAGCGTTCGTCGTCGAGCAGTTGGGAGAGAATTTCCCAGAAGACTTGGGCATCGACGGCTCCGAGGATGCAGAGGCGGCCTCGCCGCGCCATCAAGTCGAGCAGGGCGAGGGGACCTCGAATCTCGAACTTCCAGGGGGGAAACAGCAGGGCCCGGTCCCCATGTTGCACCTCCAGGGCCGGCTCTCCTGAAAAGAGAGTCTGCCGGAACTGGCCTTTGGTGCGCTGGAGCTCTTGCGTGATGATGTCCTGGGACAGTCTGGTCGGTTCGTAGGCAAACGTGGGGGTCGCGGGAGCCCAGCAAGCCGCAATCGTATAGTGAGGGGCGAGCTTCCCTGCCTGGTCGAGCTCGCCCAGGTCGAACATGTCGTGGTTGCCATAGAATTGAAACGAGAGCCCGGGCCGGGACCTTAGACCGTTGAGCCTCTCCCGTTCCGGATGAAGCGGGCCGCCCAGCTTCGAACCCGGCTGCAGCCGGTCCACCGCATGGAGAATCAGCTCGCGCTGACGCTGGTGAAGGGGCGCAGCATATTGCTCGACCAACTCCGTGACAAAGGACAGGTCGCCCGTGCCTAAATCAAGCAGCGACGCCACGTCCGCATCGAGCAGCAAGTCGAAGGGATTGATGTGGGACTGGGCGAAGGTTGCAATTGCGTCACTCTGCAAGGCCGTCAACGGCCATTGGAGTGCGGGCCCTTCCACAACGCCGAGCCAGACACAGAGCGCCCTTACGGCCTTTGTCGGAGGGAGCCCAGTAAGCTCCTTGAGCCGGGGGCCGGGGAGATCCTGAATTTTGGCGGCTTCCGCATGGCCCAGTGCCAGGACAATGGCATCACGGATGCTGACAGGAAGGTCGGCGCGGCCCGCTTCTTCGATCAACCGCTTCAAGGTCGTCGGGAACCTGGTCCTCTCAACCAGTTTACGGGACGCCTCCCACTCCTTGTCTCGTTCCTGTAACAGCTGTGTGACCTGTGAGCGAAAAGCTGCAAGAACCTGTGCGTTGGGATTCATGGCTCGGGTGGTACGTGGCCTGTGATGATCGATCTATCTCTACCAGTGATGTCTTGCAGCATAGCGACCAAATCCCTGGAGCGTCAAGATTGTTAACTTGCCGTCACGGGACACCTATGTTAGTGAGAGACCATGGCTACGGCAGTCTTCGCCACGCAAGCGGCCCGCTCCTGCTCCAGACTGCTAATCCTCGGCCTGGCCTGGCTCACAGTAGCCTGTGCCAATGGAGCACCTACAAGCTCGTCCGCTCCATTCCACGCAGGGAAAATTATCGAGACTGCGACGGGACAGCCGGTCTCTCCCGACCAATGGGCGGCCCTACTATTACAACAGGACATCGTCTATCTGGGAGAGGAGCATCACCATCGATTGCACGTCGAAGCGGCGCTGACGGTCCTAAGGAAACTAAAAGAGCAGGGGCGTACACCGGTCCTGGCTCTGGAAATGTTTAGCTGGGACGGACAGGCTGCGCTGGACCGGTATCTATCCGGTTCCAATCCGAACCGCCAGGAGTTCCTGGAGGCCGTCCGGTGGCAACAGAATTGGGGCGGTGCCTATGAAGACTATGAGCCGCTGGTCCTCTTCGCAAAAGAGCAGCGCCTCCCGGTTGCGGCGCTGAATCCTCCGAAGGCCCTGATTCGAACCGTCGCGAAACAGGGATTGGCTCAGGCTCAGTCCGATCCGGTCATGGCACAGTGGGGCATGCAGGACGAACCCATCGTCGACGACCCGGCCTATGGGTTGCACATTCTTCAGCAACTCCAAGCCTGCCATGGTGGCGGCAACGAAAGCCTCTACCAGACGATGTATGAGGCCTCCATGGTCCGCGATGAAGGAATGGCCAAAACCCTGGTTACTCGCCTCAACCTCATCCGCCAGGGCGCCGATCCCATGGCTGGCCCCCTGGTCAGCTATACAGGAGGCGGCCATATTCAGTATAACCTTCCGGTTCCTAAGCGAGTGGCCCGACGCCTGCCTGCTGGCGTGCATCAGATCAGCATCTATCTGACCTCGTTCGACGTAGGGCGGATTGACGAGTTGCAAGATTTGATACGGGAACAGGTCGCGGATTACCTCTGGCTGACTCCGGCCAGTGCACAGGGGCTCCCGCGCCGATGCAAATAACATCGTGAGGAAACTAATCGCCTCACGAATAGATGAAAGAGAACTCGATGCCTGAAAAACCAGTGATTGCCCAACGTACTCCCTGCATGGTGGAAGTCGGCCCCGGCACCATCTATTGGTGTCAATGCGGCCGCTCGAAGACGCAGCCCTTTTGCGATGGAGCCCACACAGGAACGGAATTTTCTCCACTGGCAGTCCATTTCGAAGAAAAGAAACGGGTCGCGCTCTGCGGCTGCAAGCGGACAGCGAAGCCTCCCTATTGCGACGGGACCCACTCGCGGATTTAGCAGGCCACTCAAAACGCTCGCCAGTGGCGTTTTCGGTGCTGCTGATCGGTGCGTCCTACATGCTGGAGAACGAGCCGAAGGGCAAGACGCCCCGGACTATAGCGGCGTCACCGGCATCTGTTACACTTTGATCGGATTGATTCTGGCCTACGGCTTCTACGATTCCTTTCTCAAGAAATCCTAGATCTTGTTCCGTTCATCGCCGAACCGGTCCCTGCCCAGCGCCACTCTCTATTGGGCAGGGACCGGTTCGCCGTATTTTCGCGCCAGCATCGGCTCCAGTATCGCAAACAGACTCTCGACGATCAGGCGATAGCCCTCTCCGGTCGGATGAATTCCGTCCGCCTGGTTCAGCACAGACGAGCCTGCCACTCCATCGAGAAAAAACGGAATCAGCGTCAGGTGATATTGCTCCGCCAGCGAGCGATAGAGTTCCTCAAACCCAGCCGTATAGTCCTTGCCATAATTAGGCGGGAGCTTCATCCCGGCTAAGAGGACCATGACGGAGGCCTGTTGGAGTTGCTGAATGATCCGTTCGAGATTGGCTTTCGTCTCTGGCAGGCTCAGGCCACGCAACCCATCGTTGCCACCAAGCTCCAGAATGACGATCGAGGGTTTGCTGTTCAGGACCCAGGCTACCCGCCGCAATCCACCGGCTGTCGTCTCGCCACTGACCCCCGCATTCACGACCCGATACGAATAGCCTGCCTCCTCCAGCTTCCGCTGTAATTGCGCTGGGTAGGATTCCTTCTGCGCCACGCCGAGGCCTGCCGTCAGACTGTTGCCAAACGCGACGATACGAGGACGTTCGGCTGCGACTGATGCCGTCGCTCGACCCGGTCGCGCCGTAACGTCGGTTCCCAGCCGTTGCCCGAATCCATCGCGAGGCGGAGGAGACGACGACGGCGCACTGCCTCGGTCGCAGCCGTAGATGGCGACCAGGCAAAGACAGAAAACGAGTGGTGCAAGAATCCATGATCGACGCATAGGTATGCAGTATAATATAGGCTTTCGCGCCAACGATACTATGGAGCCGGACAAAGATGATCACCCTCTCTCACCTGACGATGCGCTTGGCCGGCGGTGGCCATCAGATCACGATCCTCGACGATGTCACCCTCGAGATCCCCGACAAGCAACGCGTGGCCATCGCCGGCCCCTCCGGCAGCGGCAAATCCACTTTGCTGGGTCTCATCGCGGGATTGGACCGTCCGACCGCCGGCTCCATCACGCTAGACGGAGCGGACATCTCCAGGATGCGCGAGAGTGATTTAGCCAAGTACCGCCGCGATCATATCGGCTACATCTTTCAATCCTTTCATCTCATCCCCACCCTCACCGCTCTAGAAAACGTCCTGGTTCCGCTGGAGCTGGCGGGAATGAACGGGGCACAGGATCGCGCAGCAGACCTCTTGAAATCGGTCGGTCTGGAAAAGCGGCTGCATCATTATCCGGTTCAACTGTCGGGAGGGGAGCAGCAGCGGGTCGCCGTGGCCAGATCCTTCGCCTGTCGCCCGCCGATTCTTCTGGCCGACGAACCGACCGGCAATCTGGACTCAGCCACAGGACAACAAATCATGAATCTCCTCCTCTCGCTCCATCGCGAATATGGAACCACCCTGGTCCTCGTTACGCACGATCGCGCCATCGCCGCATCGATGGAACGACTGATTACATTGCGTGATGGCCGTATTGAATCCGATAGCCTCATCGGTTCGGACCATCGACCCGCGGAGTCGCCCCGGTGAACCTCTTCATCTTTAAAATGGCCTGGCGGGAAACCAGGGGTTCCTGGCGGCATTTCCTCTATTTCTTCGCCTGCGTCGCCATCGGTGTCGGCGCCTTGGTCGGGGTCTCGCTCTTTAGCGCCAACGTGGATCGCGCGGTCACGAAAGAAGCGCGCAGTCTACTAGGCGGCGATCTCGAAATTCGCCTGACCCATTCCCTCAGTTCAGAAGGCCAGGCCGTACTACAGTTGCTGGATGCGCGAAGCATGGCCCTCACCCATGCGAGCGAGCTCATCGCCATGGCTTCGCGTCAGACTCAGGGATCTGCTACGCCCCAGGCGACCCAGATCGTCGAACTCAAAGCCGTCGAATCGACCTATCCCCTATATGGAGCCATCGCGCTCGACCCGGCGCAGCCACTTGAGACCCTGCTCCACCCTGATGAACGTAGCTGTGGCGGTCAAGTCTGTTTAGGCACAGTGGTGCAGGAGTCGCTGCTGATTCGGATGGGCCTCTCGGTCGGGGATCGGATCAAGATCGGTCAGGCAACGTTTCTCATTACAGGGATCGTTAAGACCGAACCGGATCGCATGGCCAATGCCTTCAGCTTGGGCCCACGAGTGATGATTACGCAGGAGGGGCTGCGGGAAGCGGAGCTCATCAAACCGGGCAGCAGGGTGCGAGAACGGTATCTCGTGAAGCTGCCAACTGGCATGTCGATTGAGCCGCTCCTCTCAGAGCTTCGAGGCCGGCTGGCATCCGATTCTGCGCGCCTCTCCAGCTATCGTACGGCCCAGCCCCAGTTGAAACAATTTCTCGACCAGCTCGCCCGCTACCTCGGCCTGATCGGCCTCACGGCTCTCTTCATTGGAGGGTTGGGAGTCGGCACCTCGATCCATGCCTTCCTGCGTGACAAATTGAATACGATCGCGATCCTTAAAGCGGTCGGAGCCGATTCAGCCACAGTGATTTCCGCCTATGTAGTACAAGCGATCTTCCTGGGCTCCATCGGGAGCTTGGCGGGAATCCTCTTAGGGATCGCGCTTCAGCAGGGACTGCCGCCACTCATGGCCGACCTCTTTACATCGAACCTCCTTGAACAATTGGGCGTCTCCTCGGAATTATCCCGCTCCTCGCTCTGGCCTTTGCTGAAAGGGGCGCTGCTGGGACTCCTATCCACTTTACTCTTTACCCTCTGGCCCCTCTTGAAGATTCGCGAGATGCAGCCGGGAGAGATCTTCCGACGCGAAATGGAAGAAACGACGGTCACGCAGAAGATGGTTCCGTCACGCTGGTGGGTGAGATGGGGCCTGGCCGATCGATTGAATGTCGGTACGGCTGGAGGGATCATCCTCGGACTCTCCGCCCTCTCGATCTGGCAGGCAGGCTCCTGGTCAATCGGGCTCCTGTTTCTCGGGGCTCTGTCTCTCGCCCTCGTGATCCTCTTTGTCTCCGTGCGCCTGTTCATACGGTTGCTGGCCTGGATCCCCAAGCCCAACATCCTGAGCCTACGCTTCGCTCTGGGCAATGTCGTGCGACCCGGAAGCCAGGCAACCGGAATCATGGTCGCCATCGGCATCGGCGTCATGTTGATCGTCACGATCTCACTGGTGGAACAGGCCCTGCTCCGCCATGTCCAGGAGAATCGCCCGACTGATGCTCCGACCTTCTTCTTCATCGATATTCAACCAGATCAAGCGCAGGAGTTTATGGCACTCGTGCATCGACAGACCGGCCGACCGAACCCTGAACTCACTCCATTGGTCCGATCACGGCTCCATGCAATCAATGGACTGGTCGTTGCGGCAAAAGAAAGAAGCAAGACGAACCACGCGCTCGCGGAAGGAAAAGAAGAGCAGGGGAAACAATGGTATCTCACCAGGGAATATGTGCTGACATTTCTCGGCCACCTACCGAAGGATAATCAACTGGTGAAGGGCACCTGGTGGAAGCCGGGGGAGGTCTTTTCAAAACCACAACTGTCGGTCGAGGAAGAAGCGGCCGCCCATTTAGGAATCACGATCGGCTCGCTTGTAGAGCTCGACATTCAGGGGGCCATCATCTCGGCGGAGGTGAGCAGTATTCGCAAAGTGGAATGGGGAAATTTCTCGACGAACTTCTACCTGATCCTGTCACCGGGTTCTCTTGAAGGAGCGCCCTTCACCTATGTCGCAACGGTGCAGGTCTCGCAGGAGGAAGAGGTGCCGTTGCAGCAAGCGGTCGTCGCCTCTTTCCCGAACGTCAGTGCCATCCATATCGGCGATGTGCTCGACGGATTCTCGCGGGTGCTGGACCGTCTCGCACTGGCGATCAGCGCCATGGCGCTCTTCTGCCTCCTGACCGGCGGCCTGGTCATGGCAGCGACCCTCGCTGCGACACGCTATAGGCGGCTCTACGAATCGGTCATTCTGAAAGCGCTCGGCGCGACCAGGGGCCTGCTTATCAAGGCCTTTGCGCTCGAATATCTCTTGTTGGGACTGGTGGCGGGATCGATCGGCTTGATGCTCGGAACCGTCTTATCCTGGGCGGTGCTGCGCCATGTCTTCGATCTGCCCTGGAGCCTGCACCCACTGGTCCTTGGGAAGGGCCTGCTCCTGACGATGTGGTTCACGCTCTTCGTCGGGTTTGCGAGCACCTACCGGATTCTCGGCCAACGGCCTCTGGCCATCCTGCGCCACGAATAAAGGATGCATCCAGGCAGGTTGTCTCCTTGCTCCCACAACGCGCGGCCTCAGAAGGTCCTCGTTGGATGCGCGCAGTCGAAGACAGCGCGCCTGGATGGTAAGGGGAGTGACAATGAGAAAAGATTCTCACAGGGGCAGTCCGGTTTCAGGCTCGCCCAGTGCCTCAGCTGGTTAGCGAAATCGATTTAGATGCCTGCGTAAGGCGCTGGTCTCTCGCTCTCGGACCGTGACGGCGACCCGCAATTGCTCGAGGTTTTGATCTAGCGTTTTCCCGCCCAAGTCAATTTGGCGACTCGTGAAAAAATCCCGCACGTCCCGTTCGAGTTCCGGAGTGGCGAGGTTGACGATCCCACCGCACATGCGCCGCAGCCCTTGCTTGGGAAAGAGTTGATCCATCTTCTCCCAGTTCGCCTTGACGAAATCCCAGGCCAGCTCTCTGCCAAAGACATTGCCCATGACCGCACTAACGAGGAACGGCGCATCCTGGGTACGGGTCTCTCCACTGATGGTGCGGGCCAGGGTCCGTTCGAGCAAGGATTTCTGCTGAAAGGTCGCAAGTGAAAATAGATAGCGCCGTTCTTCTTGTGGGGTGAGGGCGGCGCGAAACCCTGCGTCGAACTCATCGTACCGGGCCTCATCTCCTCGATGGGCGAGGATCGAAACCAGTGCCGGCACGATATTAGGATCGACCGCCGTGACGTCCTTTCGATAGGCCTGATACAGCTCTGCCGCACGATCTTGGATAGCCGAATCATTGCCAAGTTTTCCCATGGCCCCGACCAGGTCTCCCCGCAGCTGTTTCGTACCTTCGCTGTCGCCGCTCTTAGGCGCCCAGCCTAGCTCTGCCACAGCCGGACCAACTCGCGCCCGCACGAAGGCTTCTAATGCCGGGCGATCCTCCGCTGCGACGATCTTGTTAAGGAATGAAAAGGAGTCCAGCAGGACGGCCCAGACATTCTTGTCCCGCTCAGCCATGAAACGGTTGGTCAGGTTAATATAGTCCGTCAGGGCCATGAGGCCTGCGAGAGTCGTGGCCCAGGCATCGCTGACAAGGTTGAACCGTTCCGTGACGGCGAGACGGTCGAGGCCTCCATCCAGCACTCGATGAAGTAAATCCGACTCATACCTCACTCGATAGAAACCGTGGCCGCTTTCATTGAGGAGCAGGGACTCCCAACCTTGAGGGAGCGGAATGGTCGTCTCCTTCTCCGTCAACAAGAGGTGGGAGGTGCTGGACTTGCCGTTGGCCATAACCCGCATCTGGAGAGGAATCTGCCATTGCTGGTCGTGCGATAAGCCTGTCTGATGCCCGCTCAAGTAGCTGAACCGCTGTTGCGTAATCGTCAGTTCGGATGGCCCATTCACCTTAGCGGTCAGGAGCGGAAACCCCGACTGGAAAATCCACCCATTCATCAGCTCCGGCACCGGCTGCTTGGCAATCTTCCCCAGCGACACCCAGAGGTCATTCGTATCAGCATTCCCATAGGCATGGGCCTGCAAATAATCGCGGACCCCGTCGCGGAAGACCGTCGGACCGATGTGCTGCTCCAGCATACGTAGCACCGACGCACCCTTTTCATAGGTCAGAACGTCGAACATCGCATCAGCATCCTTGGGGGCCTGCACCGGATATTCGATCGGTCTGGTGCTCTGAAGTCCGTCGACGGAAAAAGCCGCGGCCCGCGAGACACCGAAACTGTCCCAGCGTTTCCATTCCGGCTTCCAGACATCTACAGCCATCATTTCCATGAAGGTCGCGAAGGCTTCGTTCAGCCAGAGCCCGTTCCACCAGGACATGGTGACCAAATCGCCGAACCACATATGGGCGTTTTCATGAGCCACCACATCGGCCACTCGCTCCAGCTCTCCATGTGTGGCGCTCTGTCGGTCGACCAACAGGGCCGTTTCCCGATAGGTAATGGCACCAAGATTTTCCATGGCGCCGGAGGCAAAGTCAGGAATGGCGAGCAGGTCCAGCTTGTCGCCGGGATAGGGGATGCCGTAGTAGGTTTCAAAAAATAAGAGCGACGCTGCCGCAATGTCTTGGCCGAATGTGGCGAGGTGCTTTTTCCCAGGGACGGCCCAGAGGCGCAGGGGGGCCCGGCCAACCATAGTCGGTTCGGTCGGTTCGATCTTGCCGACGATGAAGGCCACCAGGTAGGTGGACATCTTCATGGTATCGGCGAAGCGCAACACCTTCTTTCCCCCTTCTACCGTTTCCGATGTGATCATGCTGTTCGAGACAGCGGTTAAGGCCGGATCGATGACTAGCGTAGTGGCAAAAACCGCTTTGAAGTTCGGTTCGTCCCAGCAGGGGAAGGCCCGCCTGGCATCGGTCGCTTCGAATTGCGTCGCGGCCATGTTATGCGTCGCGCCTTGCTCGTCTTTGTAGGTGCTGCGATAAAAGCCGCGAAGCTTGTCGTTGAGCGTGCCACGGAATGTGATTGTCAGCCTCCAGATGCCAGGCGAAAGAGGCTTGGCGAATGTGAGGTGGCACCGTTGAAGCGATTCGTCCAACAGAACCCTAGCCTGTCTCGCCTGACCTGCGTCTCGCTCGATCTGCGCCGAGAGGATCTCCAGCTCTATCGCGTTGAGGACGATGTCAGCTGTCGGCTGAGAAACCGTGAGCGTGATGGTTTCCTGCCCGGCAAAGGTCGCGTTGGTCAGGTCCGGCTCCAATCGCAGGTCATAACGAGTCGGGACCACCTGCCTCGGAAGCCTGTAGGGATTGAGTGGGCCTGGAGAAGAGTCCGGGTTCATAACTTTACCTTTTGGCCGTTCACGGCTTCTTATGCGAGCACTGTGGCAGGGGAAGACAAAAGAAAACTGACGTGCGTCCCGAGAGACCGGGAAGAGCTCGCGCCCATCGGCGAGCTCCCTCAGGCCCTCGTCGCAGGATAGGTCTCCACTCCGTTAGGCGTGCCGACGATGAGTAGGTCCGTTCGTCCGACAAAGAGCCCGGTCTCGACGACTCCAGGAATCAGATTCAAGGCGGTCTCCAATTCGCACGGGTTGTCGATTCGTGCCAGATAGACATCCAGAATCACATGGCCTGCTTCCGTGTAGAACGGCGATCCGTTCCGCTCCCGGAGCACCACGGAACTCTTCGTGAGGCCTTCGATTTCTCTGGCCGTGCTGCCCCAGCCAAAGGGAATCACTTCGATCGGGAGAGGGAAGGAGCCCCCCAGTACCGGCACTCGCTTCGTGTGATCGACCAGAACGATGAACTGTTTGGCTGAGGCTGCGACAATCTTTTCTTTCAGCAGTGCGCCGCCGCCGCCTTTAATGAGGTTAAAGGCTGGATCGACCTGATCCGCTCCGTCGATCGCGATATCGATCACCCAGGCATTGTCTGCATCGATGAGGGTGATGCCCTGTTCCCTGGCAAGCGTGGCTGTGTCCTTAGATGTAGGCACTCCACGGATCTTCATGCCGGAACGGACCTTCTCCCCCAGCGCCATGACCATATGTTTGGCCGTGGAGCCGGTCCCCAGGCCGACGACCATGCCATCACGCACGTACTCGACCGCTTCGAACGCCGCCGCCCGTTTCAATGCATCTAGATCCATCGCCATTATGATGAAGCCTGCCGGGCGAGGTGAGCGGCGAACGATGCGGCGCCGAGCAAGGCGGTCTGTTGGTTCATCACGACTTTGACCGGAATCGAACTCATCAACCGTTTGTAGCGGCCCTTGTTCGTGAACGACTTCATAAATATCCCGTCCTTCAGTTTGGCGAGCAGCTTGGGTGCCATCCCTCCGCCCAGGTAAACACCATTGAGCGCCATGGCCTTCAACGCAAGATTGCCGGCTTCTGCTCCATAGATCGATGCGAACAGGTCGAGCGTCAGTTTAGCGATCTCCGCCTGCCCCTTGAGGCCGGCTTCTGCGATCACCGCTACGGGGTCTCCGGCCTTGATTTGTTCTGAGAGCCAGGTCGGCTCGTTCTTCTTGCTGTCGCGGACATAGTCGTAGATCGCATGTAGGCCCGGCCCTGATAGGACCCGCTCGTAACTGACATGCAGGTAATGGCCACGTAGATGGCGCAAAAGTTCGATCTCGTTGTCGTTATTCGGCGCGAAGTCGGCATGGCCGCCTTCCGACGGCATGGGCTGATAACGCGACCCGTTCCAACAGAGGATAGCCTCACCTAGTCCCGTTCCCGCTGCGATGAGGGCGAGCGCCTGATTATGGGGCGGGGGCATGCCGGCGTTGAGGACTTCGACTTCGTCGGATCGCAGGAGCAGAATGCCATGGGCCATAGCCTCGAGATCGTTGAGAAGCCGCACGTTCGGGATGTCGAAATGTTTAGCTAATGCCGCGCCATCCACCATCCAAGGAAGGTTGGTCGTCTGACAATGGTTCTGAATGACGGGGCCGGCGATGCCGAAACAGGCTGCGTCGATCTTCAACGGTTCTTGCGCCGGACGTTCCTCTTCCGGTTCCTCAATAGTATTTTTTTCAGCTTCGTATTCGTCGATGGGCGTCGGAGGTTTCGGCGGGACAAGAAACTCCGCGAGCATGTCCTGAAGGCAGGTGTAATCAGCGCTATGAAAAGACTCCAGCCGGACGGGGTCGACGCGGTCTTTCTTCCAATCGAACAGGGCTAAGTGAGTTTTCGTGCCCCCGATATCACCGGCAACAATCATCTAGTCCTCACGCACGATCATGCTCACTCGATCTCTCGACAGCCCTGCGGCAGACGCCGGGTCGAGCAGCCAGATAAGGCGGCCCTCGTCTGGCGCGACCAACGATGCCGGGAGCTGCCGGTCTGCCTCGATCTTCGGATTGAGAATGGTGCTCACGACTCCTGCTTTACTGGCTCCTACGACGAGAAACAGTACCACACTCGCCCGGTTGATCACACCTAGGGTCATGGTCAATCTGGCTGGAGGACCTTTTGGAGACTGCGTCACCGCGATCACGTTCTCACGGTCCCGTAAAATCGGCGATCCGGGAAAGAGAGACGCGGTATGGCCATCCTCTCCCAGACCCAGAAGAATGAGGTCGAGCTGTGGCTGAGCCGGCGCTGCAGTGTTCGTTGCGCGACGCAGTTGCTGTGCATAGTCAGCCGTGGCCGCCTGTTGATCGCGAGATTCCCCCACCATACGGCAGACCTGCGACGGACCAATATTCAACGGGATGAAGAGGGCCTGGTTGGCTAAGGCGTAATTGCTCCGGGAATCATCCGGAGGGATGCAACGTTCGTCTCCGAAAAAAAATGTGCTGCGGGACCAGTCGAAACGGCCGGCAAACACGGAAGAGGTCAGGGCTTCATAGAGGAGTGCCGGCGTCGCACCGCCGGAGAGGGCGATAAAGAATTGGCCCTTCTCGCGAAGGGCCTCACGGCCCACCGAATGCACAAGCTCAGCGGCGGTCGCGGCCCAGGAATGACGATCGGAAGAGACGCGGATCTCGGGGGTGCTGGCCATCTTACTTTTGACTACTGCCCCTGGTCTTGCTGCGCGTGCTAGTTGACGGTCTGACCTTTGTACGGGGCGTGAGAGATTTCGTCAAAGCCTGAATCGCCACAAACGGGTTCTTCCCCAAGGGCATCACGATGGCCTCCTGGCCATGCGCGTGCAGCGCCTGAATGTCGCCGGCTGCCTGGGCCCGCGCAAGCGTCCCAAAAGTAAAGACTGCTCCCGGGATCGCGAGATCCGGACTCATTTGATCGATGAGCTGTAAGAAAATTCCGCTCTTGGGGCCCCCTTTATGGAGCTGGCCTGTCGAGTGGAGATAACGAGGCCCATAGCCGGCCGTCGTCGTCACATGATGATGGGAGACGAGCGCCCGCTGCAGCGCACGAAGGGCCTGCTCCATCTTTGGAGAGGGCGTCGTGTAGGCCAGGATGGCGACATAGATGCCGGGGCGGCAGTGCCGCTTAAGCTGAGCCGCCGCCTTAGCAGGAGTGACGGTGGTCTGCTTCGGCAACTTGCCGGTGGATTGAACGGTCTTCAGCACGCGGGCCGTGTTGTCTTTGCTTTCCTGAACGTTCGGTTGATCGAAGGGCTGAATCCCCAGGAGATGACCGGCCACAGCCGTGGCTACTTCCCAGCGAAAAAACTCCGCCCCGAGATCGTACCGGTCTTGGAGCGTGACGGTCAGAACGGGATGGCCCTCTCTAGCCAGCTTGGCGACTTGCTGATCGAGGCGTCTATTCTCATCGTTCTTCAGCCGGAGATACACGAACAACCGATCTTGGCCATAGGCCTTCGCTGACACGCTCGGTTCGTTCGCGACAGGAATCAAGCCGGTGCCTTCTTTCCCCGTGCTTTCTGCGAGCAGTTGCTCCGCCCAGAGACCAAAAGCCGCGATCTGAGGTGACGTAATAATAGTGACCTTATTGCGTCCCGCTTGCGCCAATGAGGCCATCGCCGCGCCAAGGTCTGCGCCCGGGTTATGGGCGAGAGGAGCCTGGACCTGGCAGATGCGAACCATCATGGCAGCCCGTGCCAGCAACTGCGCCACATCGATCCCCGTCAACGCCGCCGGAACCAACCCAAAATAGGAGAGCACCGAATACCGTCCACCGATGTCAGCGGGGCTGGTAAAGACTCGACCGAACCGATGTTCCGCTGCCAGCTTCTCCAATCCAGTGCCGGGATCAGTAATGGCAATAAACTGTTCGCCTCCTTGATGGCCCGGAGTCTGATGCACGAGTTCCCAAAAATGGCCGAAGAGGGACAGAACCTCGATAGTTCCGCCGGACTTGCTGGCGAGGATGAACAAACTGCGAGCCGGATCAATCGCCTCTGTGGCCTGCCGAACCCGGCCGGGGATCGTGGAATCGAGGACCCATAAACGCGGAAACCCGCGGCTCGATCCAAACGAGGCGCGCAACACTTCAGGACCCAAGCTACTCCCGCCCATGCCGAGGAGGATCACATCGCAGACGCCGCGATTCTTCACGGAATTTGCAAAAACGTGCAACTCCTCGGCATGCGCTTCCATCTCGCCAACGATCGTCAGCCAGCCGAGACGGTTCGTGATGTCGGTCGGATCTTCTTTCCATAGCCGATGATCGCGAGCCCACAGCCGCTCGACCGCACGGGAAGCCGTGAGTTGCGCGTGAGCCGCTGTGACCAGCCTTTGCAGTTCTGGAGAAAATGATTGGGCAGTTTTGAGCTTCATGGGGCTCGATCCACTGGAATCGTTTATGCCGTCCGCACTTCTCGTACGGCTCCGGGTCATCGATCGTTTCTCAACGTAGAGATATCGGACGCACGAAAGACAAACATAAGGCCTCTCTATGGTGTGGGGCGACGGATGAGAAAGGGCATGCCTTCCGTGACCGTCCAGGCGAGCGATTGCGCATGATCGAGCGAAACGGTGAGATTGAGGGAGGGCGGGGGCGGAGACATGGCTCCAGTCCGGAGGATCTGCCCCCAGGCCGTGAGCCGGCCCCACCAGACTCGCCCTTGCTGTAGGGTCCATTGCCAAAGATTGCCGTCCGTATTGGAAAGGACGAGGATCGTCAAAAGCGGAGCGAATTTGAGCGTAAAGGTGGTCGGCATGTCGACCAGGGAAATGGGATCTTGCTCCGTCACAGCCGTGTGATCGATTTTACGGCGATTCACTTGCGGACGTTCACGGAGGCGGCGCGGGGCTGCAAGCCTCGATAGGTCGGACCCCGACCAGCGTTCAATCGGAATCCGGTGGAGTTCGACGCCCCGCCCCTTAATCAAGATGGCATTGGCCACGAGATCGATAAACACATAGGTCTGGGGTTTGGCGGCGAGCTTGATCTCTTCTTCCAGCACTCTGGTGGCTTCTTGCAGAGAGGCGGAATCGGCCAAGTCCCCTGGCGGAATGACCTCCGACTCGGCAGCCCAGCTTACCGAAATCAGTGATAAGAGAATGGAGAACGTTGCGCAGAGAAAAGTCATAGGGGCTGCGCCAAGCGGCAGATTAGAAAATCATGATCGGCGTCCCGACCTTGGCAAGCCGATACACACTCTTCAGATCGTCGTCGTTTAGTCTGATACAGCCGTGCGTCACATTTTTCCCGAGGAGGCGGGTATAGAGCGTCCCGTGAATAAAGTAACCCTCCCCGAAGCCGAGGGCATATTCCCCGAGCACTCCCGACTCAAGACGGTCGGCCTGGCTCTTGGGGACCGCGAGCCCCTCTTCGATAAATGCCCAGTCCGGCTTGACCCAGACGGGATTGGCCAACCGGGATTGTACGGCAAATTCCCCCCGGGGGGTATCAAAGATCCACTGCCTCTTCGAATCGCCCGGCTTGTCTAGGATCGTGCCGCTGCCAGTGGAGGCCAGCGCGTCCAACATAACCTGATCCTGTCGCTTAATATAGAGATGGTTGCGGGCCGTGTCGACGAGAATATAGGGCTGCGTCGGCATCAACTGGGTCAGTTGCTTGGCGAGCGTTTTATAGCGAGCCTGAAGCGTGCGCAACGAGACGGGATCGACTGTGGCTGGGCGAACCGTTGATGCCTTCGGCAGAGGCAGACCGCTGCTCTGCACCAGGGTGACCAGAAAGAGGCCCATCAGGCCGACTGACACACATAAGAGGACGCGCTTCATGAGGCCTCCCTTAGGTTTCTTCCCGTGGAACACCCAGCAGCACTAGCGTCTGTGCGACGGGGTTCTGCTCATGCAGCGCGCCAACGATGGTGACTGGCGTGCCCTTCTTGACTCGATTAAACAGCTGAGTCATCTGTGGATTTTCAAGCATGACGCACCCTAATGTTTGGGCCATCAACTGATTCTCGACCCCGTGAATTTCGATTTGCCCCCCGATGGCGCGCGAGGCCGGAATCTGCCCGGTCTTTTGTTCCAGCCGATAGCGTCGGCGATCCTCTTCGTTGGGATAGTCCAGAACCAACGCGCGATAAAACTGCGTCTCTCCCTGTCCGCGTTTACGGCTGATCCGATAGCGGCCCTCCGGAGTAGCGCCATCGCCCTGATAACGCTTCTCGCGAATGCCATTGAAACCGAGACGAACAGGATAGGACAGAGCCTTCTGCCCGTTGTGGTAGAGAGTCAATATGCGGTCAGCCTTATTGACCACAATCGCGGAAGTTTGGTGGGTACGAGACCAGGCGATGGTGTCCTTGGCCATTTGTTGCCAGCCGCTGATTTGCCCGCGATCCGCATATCGGCCAAACTCATTACCCAGCAAAATCGTTTGCGTGGCCAGATTCTGCGCGGCCCGGTCCGATGCATCAAGCGAGCGGTCGTACCGGCCCTGCTCGTAGAAGGCATGGGCTTGCTTCATGAGCAGATCGGTTTCAACGGGTTTCTGCCCCAGCACGATCCGGCTATCGATGGCGCCGACTTGCACCGCCATGACCCGAAATCGATCCTCGACCTGGGCGATCTTGCTTTCCGCTGACTGGCGCAACGCTTCGCGCTCTTTAGTGAGGCGGGCAACTGTCTGGGAGCCTTCTTCCTGGAGCCGCCGCAGGGCGAGCTCCAAATCGTTGGGCTCCCAGGGCCAGCGAACCAGGTCTTCGTCAGCCTGAACGCGACTTTTCAGCTCCATCCACTGGTGGGCGAACCGAGCATAGTCGACCGGGGAAAACTCGGCCGCCCGCAACTCCATGAGATCCCGATCAATGTTTTCAACCGCTTCGATCGCATCTTGAGGCACGGCCTCCACGCAGCCAGCGAACAGACCGGCTAACGCCAAGGCTCCCCACCCCAAGACGATCGATCTAACTCGTGGACAGTGATCAGACATTAGGATCAGTCTATCTTACTTCTTCTTTGCTGCAGAAGGTTTTCTCTTTCCGATCTTGGCAAGCGCTGCCTTGATTTCCTGGGACACAGCCTGGCTCTTCTCGTGAATGGCCTTCGCCTTGGTTTGCGCGGTCGGGTAATCTGCGGCATCGATGGCCGTCTGCACCTGATTGAGCGATTCCTTGAGCGCGTTGGCATCGGCCTTAATCGACTCTAATGCGGCGCGATCTTTTCCGGTAGGCGCTTTGGCGACGAGTGCGAGCGCGGAGGCTACGGCCTCTTGCGCAACCTGTTGAGCTTGGAGTGCGGCGGCTTTCGCCTCTTCCTTCTTCGTCGCAGCCTCGACTTTCACCCGTTCAGCATCACTCTTGGCGGCGGCGGCGAGCTGCTCGACCTTCCCGTAATCGCGCAGCAATGCGAATTTACCGTCCTGCTCGCTCACTTCTTTCTTGAGCGCTGCCATCGTGCCTTCGATTTTGGCATATTCGTCCGCGACATAGGTTGCGGCGCCGCTCTGCTGCGCCTCGGTCACGGCTTTCTCTGCCGCTGCGATCTGTTCCGTCGGCGCCTTCGCGCAGGCTGTCAGCATCAAAAGAGCGCACATAACTGGCAAGACTGCTGCTCGTGTATTCATCATTTCTCTCCTTGTTAAAAAGCCGACTAAGGGTCAGCGCTCCTGTTTATTTTCGTTTACTCGCCCGTTCTTCGCACGCAAGATGCGTCGAACAAGAATTAGTTCGCAAGGGTTATGCCAGCGAACGCACGATAATAATGAGCACGAAGTATTTGTATTATAAAGCTTTATTATGGAAATGCCATGAGAATATTGTGAAAGTGATGGGGCGGTCTAGCCTATCACGACAAAAGCGCCTCAATAATTATAGTACGTATAGAAGGAGGAACTCACAATGTGACACGAACCTCCGGCTAATATCGCGCGCGCGGACCGAGGCGCAAACAACCGCGCTCGAAGGAGCAACAGTTTGACAGAGTGCAGCCCCGCCCCTATAATGCCCCGTTAATCCCTGAGTATTCTTAGCAAGGAGTGATTGTAATGTCATTTACATCTGCACAGCCCTCGAACCTCAAGAAAAAGCGTGAGCATGGATTTCGTAAACGGATGAGCACGAAGAATGGCCGCAAGGTCTTGGCTCGCCGTCGCGCGAAGGGTCGGGCCCGCTTAACCGTATAAGTAGTGAGCGGTACCCCTGCAGGCTTCGCGAGGAATCTTGCCCTCGGTACGTATCCCAAACAAGGACGTTCCCTTCACAGAATGACGACATGTGGTCATAATCGAGATCCGGAGATCTGGACTCGAAGGGAGCTCCTGTGCGAGCTGGCTCTCACCCAGGATCATCGTCATGTCGCAGGGTGGAACTGACAGGGATCTGTTCCTGAAACGCAGCCGTGATATCGAGCACGCCAAGAAGCACGGCCGCCGCATTTCGACTGCCTTCTTTAATATGATGATTTGCGAGACTGAGATGAGCGGCTCCCGTGTCGGCATTGTCGTCGGCAAGCGATTCGGAGGCGCCGTCAGCCGAAATCGTGCGAAGCGTCTGTTTCGGGAGCTCACGCGGCAGATGCAAGATCAATTGATCCCAGGGCAAGCTGTTGTCGTCTTTCCCAAACGGGAATCGATTCTGCAGCCCTTTGCCGTCCTGAAAGAGGCCTGGCTGTCATCGCTCCAGCGCCAGCGACTCTTACGTATCCCTGAGGCCTAGCATGCGCCACTGGTGCCTAGCTCTGCTTGCCGGTTACCGCTATTGGATCTCGCCGTTTCTCGGACCGGCCTGCCGTTTCGAGCCGACCTGCTCTGAATATGCGAGTGCTGCAATCGATCGGTATGGGGTACCCCGCGGGCTACGACTTGCGGCCTGCCGCCTGCTGAAGTGCCATCCGTTTCATCCCGGAGGAATGGACCCTGTGAAGTAACGGGGGCCTTCGTTGTTTATTTTGGATAATATTTGGCCATGGAAAAACGCGTCGTCATTTTTCTCGTTCTCTCGTTAGCCATCATCCTGGGCTACGACCTGCTCCTGAAACAGATGGGCTGGCTCCCCGAGCCAGTGCCTGTCCAGGACTCGTTCGCTCGTGGCTCTTTCTCCACTGAGCCAGAATCTAGTCCTACGGGTGTAGCGGGCGAGAACAGCGGTTCCCCTGGCACACGCCTCGGCACCCAATCAGGTCAACAGCCTACCGCGCAGGGCCTGAACCTCTCGCCAACGACATTGGAACAGACGGTAACGGTTGAAACGAATCTGGTGCGGGTCGGGTTCTCGAATCGTGGCGGCGTCATCAAGAGTTGGGAATTGAAGCGCTACCATACGGCGCCCCCCGAAGAAAAACCGGTACAACTCGTCTACTCGGGGGGGAAATTCAGAGGCCCGCTCTCGATTACTATGACGAACGCCGAGATTGAAAAAACAATTCAGGAAGGCCTCTATCATATTGAACAAGACTTCACGGTCCTGGATGCAGCCCATCCCGTCGGGCATGTCACGATGCAGTTTCACGATCCCGCCACCCATCTCGGCGTGGAGAAACGGCTAACCTTTCATCACAATAGTTACATGGTGGATATCGCCGTCGCTCTGGAAGGCGTGGCCGAACCCTACAATGTCAGCCTGGGGACGAACTTCGGTATCGTGGAATGGGGCGAAGGATTCATCGGCCTGATGGGATCAGCTTCGCTGGTTGACGACAAGACAGAAAAGGAAACGCCCGACACGGAGCTTGAGCGGAAGGGCTCGGTTCAGTGGGTCGCGTTGCAGGACAAGTACTTCCTTTCTGTCTTGATGCCGAAACAGGCAACCTCCGCGCTAGCCAAAAAAGAAGGCGATAAGTTGGTCTCGGCCGGTGTGCGGATGCCCGCGCCTCTCGCAGGGACCTCTGTTGCACTCCAGCTCTATGCCGGCCCGAAGGAATACGACACGCTCCGCTCATTGAACGTGAGCCTGGAAGACACAATCGATTTCGGCTGGTTCATCTTTGGCAGTTGGACAGTGGTGAAGTCGGTGGCCAAGCCGATTTTCTACGTGCTGCGATTGATCCACGACTATGCCCACAACTACGGGCTCACCATCATCCTCCTGACGCTGGCGATCAAGCTGTTATTTGTGCCGTTGCAGTACAAGAGCTACAAGTCGATGAAGATGATGCAGCTGATCCAGCCCAAGGTTGCGGCTGTCCAGGAAAAGTACAAGGACGACCGGGACCAGCTGAACAAGGAATTGATCAAACTCTATCGCGACCAGAAAGTGAACCCGGTGGGCGGCTGCCTCCCGATGATCTTACAGATGCCGGTGTTCGTTGCCCTGTTCAACATCCTCTACATGACGATCGATCTACGCCAAGCGCCCTTCATGCTCTGGGTTACCGATTTGTCGGTGCAGGATCCCTACTATGTGTTACCGGTAATCATGGGGGCGACGATGGTGATCCAGCAGAAGATCACGCCCACCACAATGGACCCGACGCAAGCGAAGATCATGCTGGTACTCCCAGTGTTCATGACCTTCCTGTTCGTCAATTTCCCTGCAGGGCTTGTCCTGTATTGGCTGACGAACAACGTCCTGACCATCTCTCAACAAGTATTTACGGATCAGTTTCTGTTCCGCGGCAAGACCCTCATCTCGACAGGGCCTGAGCAGAGCAACGCGAAGTCATAACCGCCTCCAGGAACCAGTACCTCGCTGGGGGAAGCAGCGCCGAGCGAAAGAATGTTATGCGGGGAGGACTTGAGGATACGATCTGCGCCATTGCCACCCCCATGGGGGAAGGCGGCATCGGGATCGTCCGTCTGAGCGGCCCCCAATCGCTCATTGCCGCCTCCCAGGTCGTTCGATTACGTTCCGGTCGCCCCCTGACATCGGTTTCCTCGCACAGACTCTATCTCGCCGATCTGGTGATTCCCGCAGCGGACAAGCGGAATGAGCGTTCGCTCGATCATGATCGCACGCAGGCTGCTGGCCTGCTCGACGAAGCCCTCGTGGTCTACATGAAGGCGCCCCGTTCATTTACCGCAGAAGATGTGGTTGAGATTCAGTCGCATGGCGGAGCTTTGGTGCTGGAGCTAATCTGCAAGGTCTGCGTCGAGTCAGGCGCACGGATGGCGGAGCCTGGAGAATTTACAAAGCGGGCATTCCTCAACGGGCGACTCGACCTGTCCCAGGCGGAAGCGGTCCTCGATACCATCAGGGCCACATCGACCGCTGGCCTCCATATCGCCCAGCGACATCTACGGGGTGAGCTCACCCGCGAAGTAGACCAGGCTAGATCCTCGCTCCTCACGGTGTTAGCCCATGTGGAGGCAGGGATCGATTTTGTGGATGAAGATATCGCCTTCCTGCAACGAGATGAGCTGGTGCGTATCGTCAAGGAAGCCTATGCCGTAGTTCAGAAACTCGAAGCCACGGCACAGGAGGGACGGATCTTGCGGGAGGGGGCACGCGTCGTCATTCTCGGCCGTCCGAATGTTGGGAAATCCAGCTTGCTCAACCGTCTATTACGAGAAGACCGCGCCATCGTGACGGCCATTCCCGGCACGACGAGGGATGTGATCGAGGAATCCATCGATCTCCACGGAGTGATGATTCGGTTGATTGATACGGCAGGACTGCGGGACACGGACGACCTCGTCGAACGGGAAGGGATCAAACGGACGCGCGCCGCGCAAGGCGAAGCGGATCTTTTATTAGTCGTGCTGGATGGAACTGTTCCCCTCACGAGCGACGACCGTGACCTCTTAGAGGCGGTCAACGATCGCAAGCATCTGGTGCTGCTCAATAAATCGGATCTTCCCCAGACCCTCGCGATGGAGGCGGCGCTAGCAGGCCATCTGACCTATGCTATTTCGGCAACAACTGGTCTGGGAGTGGAGAGGATGAAGTCGGCTCTTCGTGCTCAGCTGGTCTCTGGAGGCCTTGAGGGGGCAGAGAGCGTCACGGTTACGAACGTGCGACACCGTGATGCATTACGCCGGGCCGGTGAATCGCTGGACCAGGCCCTTGAGTCTGTGCAAGGTGGAATGGCCGGCGAGCTCGTCTCGATCGATGTGCGAGCCGCGGCCGACGCGCTCGGAGAAATTACCGGGGCCATTACGACAGACGAAATTTTAGCGCAGATCTTTTCAGAATTCTGTATCGGCAAGTAGGACGAGGGAGCGCATGGAACAGACGGTTGACGTCATTGTCGTGGGGGGAGGTCATGCAGGCTGCGAGGCCGCCTTGGCTGCGGCGCGTATGGGTGCGCGAACCCTGTTGTTGACGATGGATCACGACCGCATCGCACAGATGTCCTGTAATCCGGCAATCGGGGGCATCGCCAAGGGGCACCTCGTCAAGGAAATCGATGCGCTGGGCGGGGAGATGGCGCGGAACACGGATCAAGCTGGCATCCAGTTCCGGTTCATCAATACGAGCAAAGGCCCGGCGGTGCGAGCCCTCCGCGTCCAATGCGACAAGAAACTGTACCGGGAGGCCATGCAACAGACGTTGCGCCTCCAGCCAGGGCTCACGATCGGCGAGGGCACGGTCGATCGCTTGCTGACGCATGCCGGCGCGATTACGGGGGTCGTGATCGGTCACGGAGAACACATCTCGGCAAAAGCTGTTATTCTAACATCAGGTACATTCCTTAAGGGACTTATTCATATCGGCCTGAATCATTTCCCTGCGGGACGAGCGGGTGAAGCGTCCGCCGAACACCTGTCCGATTGTATGCGCGACCTGGGGTTTGAAGTGGGACGGCTCAAAACCGGCACACCGCCTCGCCTGGACGGAGCCACCATCGACTTTTCCGTCATGGCACCGCAACCGGGCGATGATCCGCCTCCGCCCTTCTCGTATCGCACCGAGCGAATCGTAAACCGACAGCTTCCCTGTCATTTGACTCATACCAGTCGCGCAACTCACGAGTTGATCCAACGCAACCTGGACCGGTCGCCGCTCTACAGCGGCATCATTGAATCAATAGGACCCCGCTATTGTCCCTCGATCGAAGATAAAGTTGTGCGCTTCGCCGACAAAGAGCGGCATCAGATCTTTATCGAGCCGGAAGGGCTGGAAAGCCTCGAGTTTTACCCCAACGGCATTTCCACCAGCCTCCCGGTCGATGTACAGGCCGCCATGCTCAAGACGATTCCAGGATTGGAGCATGCCACCATGCTGAAGCCTGGCTATGCGGTTGAGTATGACTATTTTCCTCCCAGGCAATTGCACCAGACTCTGGAAACAAAACTTCTGGCCGGTCTTTACCATGCGGGACAGATTAATGGGACATCCGGCTATGAAGAAGCGGCAGCTCAGGGTCTCATGGCGGGGATCAATGCAGTCTTGAAACTGCGCGAAGAGCCTCCACTGATTCTGGATCGTTCACAGGCCTATATTGGTGTTTTAATTGATGATCTTATTACGAAGGACGCGCGTGAGCCCTATCGTATGTTCACCTCGCGGGCAGAATATCGCCTCTTGCTGCGCCACGGGAATGCGGATCTTCGATTAACTGACATTGGGCGAAAGGCCGGGCTGATCTCCGATGAGGTCTATGCCAAGTTTCAAATAAAACAAGAAGCCATCGAATCAGAACTGGTACGGCTCGAAGAGTTTCGGCCCAGGCTCACAGAAGTCGTTCGTGAACGTTTAATGAAAATTCAGATCCAAGAAATCTCCGGGCCCTGCACCGCTGCCCAGCTATTACGGAGACAGGGTGTTAACTATAAGACTCTTCTGGAGGCGCTTGAGATTGAATCCGTGCAAGATATTGAAACATATGATGAAATAGAGCTACAGATTAAGTATTCGGGCTATATTAAGCGGCAGCTCCAACAGATAGGGCGGTTTAAAAAGCTTGAGTCCAAGCCCATTCCACTCAGCTTTGACTACGATAAAACGACTGGATTCTCACGGGAAGTTCTTGAAAAATTGAAGAAAGTACGCCCGGCATCCATCGGACAAGCATCGAGAATTTCAGGAGTCACACCAGCGGGCATTTCGCTTCTCCTTGTGGCACTCGAAAGGCACAGGGGAGAGTCCAATCAAGGCAATCTTTTGCAGCTCTCGTCTTAAGCTCATAAATGCTGATATTTCTCGGTCAGCACCGGAATACCTTGACCTCATCTGCTGATTCACGTAATTGTTCCACGTGGAACACAGACAAGCATTACAGACATTCATAGTTAGCGCCGCAAAAGAAATCGGACTGACTATAGAGGATGATCAGGCTGGGCAATTCCTACGTTATCTTGCTCAACTTATTGAGTGGAATAAGGCGATTAATCTCACTGCAATCGTCGAGCCTCATGAAATTATCATCAAGCATTTCATTGACTCACTTGCCGCGCTTGCTGCAACAAATTTCCCTGAACAGGCCCGGGTGCTTGATATAGGGTCTGGCGGGGGGTTCCCCGGCATTCCATTGAAAATTATGAGACCAGACCTCCAGCTGGTTCTTATTGAGCCAGTTCAAAAAAAATGTGCATTTCTTAATTCAGTAATTGGCCTCTTAAGGCTCCTGGGAATATCAACGTTTAATGGTACTATCGAGCAATATGCTAAAAAACCTCTTCCTCCAACTGTTGACATGATTGTCCTACGAGCATTGAAGTTTGAAGAGGTAAGAAAACATGCTCCTGCCTTATTGGCCCCGAAAGGGAAAGTCGTCCTGTATCGAACAGCAACACTCCAAAATCATGAACTTGGCGATGAATTCCATCTTGCCAATGAAACAATTTTCCTTTTACCGCAGGAGTCTGGCAGAAGAGTCATTGCAGTGCTCGAACGTAGTAACTCATAATATAATAAACTATTTACGTCTATGTTCCACGTGGAACAGGATCGATTTAACTTCATAATGACAAAAATTATTGCGATCGCAAATCAAAAGGGTGGCGTGGGAAAAACGACCACAGCCGTCAACCTTGCCGCTGGCATCGCGCTGCTGGACAAACGGGTCCTTCTCATTGATATGGACCCGCAAGGGAATGCCACCAGCGGGCTTGGAGTCGACCCAAGGGCCCTACAGGCCACGATCTATAACTGTCTGGTCAACGGGGTGAAGTTTCAGGACGTCGTGCTTACCACGGAAGTAAATGGGCTATCGCTCTTGCCAGCAAATGCCGACCTGTCCGGGGCAGAAATAGAGCTGGTGAACGTTGAGGACCGTGAAAAACTGCTTCAACGTTTCCTGCGAGACGTCGAGCCATTGTTCGACGTCATCTTCCTCGATTGCCCACCAACATTGGGAATCTTGACGGTAAACGCCCTCGTCGCAGCCCGCACCATTTTAGTCCCGGTTCAATGCGAGTATTATGCGATGGAAGGACTCAGCCGGTTGGTCGGCAGCATCGAGCGAATCCGCCAATCATTCAACCAGGATCTCCAACTGGAAGGGATCGTCTTGACAATGTTTGATGCAAGGAATACGTTGGCACGTCAAGTAGTTGAGCAAGTTCGGGCACATTTTAAAGACGTCGTCTATAGCACCGTAATCCCCCGCAATGTGACGCTCGCCGAGGCTCCAAGTTACGGTCGTCCAGCCATGCTGTATAACGTCGCGTCGGCAGGGGCGCAGGCCTATTTGTCTTTAGCCAAGGAGTTTGTAAGCCATGGAGAAAAAAGCGCTCGGTAGGGGGCTCGACGCGTTGTTGCCTGCCGCCAAACCTGCGTCCACGCGGGACATGCCGGAGGTTCAGTATCTGCGGGTCGATGCGATTGTGCCCAACCGGTATCAGCCGAGACAGACGTTTGCGCCGCAGGAACTGGCGGAGCTCACGGCCTCACTGAAGCAAAGCGGATTGTTGCAGCCAATTTTGGTGCGCCGCAAGGGCAACGGAATCTACGAACTTATTTCCGGTGAACGACGCTGGCGCGCGACGAAAGATGCGGGACTCGACACGATTCAAGCGGTCATTCGCAATTGCGGAGATGAAGAATCCGTCGTCCTGGCGCTGGTAGAAAATCTTCAGCGGGCAGACCTCAACCCCATGGAAATGGCTAGAGCCTACCATCGGATGATGAACGAATTTGGGCTCACGCAGGACACAATTGCGCAGCGAGTCGGGTGTGAACGATCCTCTATCGCCAATATCGTACGGCTCATCAATCTGCCATCAGAAATTCAACAGCTCATTGAACTGAACCAGCTTTCCATGGGCCATGCGAAGGTTATTCTTGGTCTCCCAAGTTCGAGTGAGCAGCTTCGAGTCGCCAAGCTCGTGATCGCCAAAGCATTATCGGTGAGAGAGACGGAAAAACTCGTAGAGGCCTCGCCAATTGCAAAGAATCGCAAGACCAAAGATCTACGCCGGACACCCTGGGCAGACGTTCAAGAGCGGCTGCAAAAACGACTAGGCACCAAAGTCTCGATCCAAAAAGGACGACGCGGCGGGAAAATTGTTATTCACTACTTCTCAGCCCCGGAACTTGACGGAATTCTTGAAGCTCTTCTGCGCTAATTCACACCCATTTGTGCCTCTTAAAACTCCTACTAGCCGGGACATATTTATTGCTCTCTCGCTCATCATTGAGCTCGTCCGTACCGCCTACTCTAGACATGCGGGATTGCGGTCACGGTGAAACGCTAGCACTAGCTCGCGCTTCCCCGAGAAATCCTGGCGCGTGAAGTTGGCGTCATCGCCCAGCCAGAATTGAAACGTGCGAATAGCTAAAATATATACTTAAGTATATATTTTCTTCTTTGCTGTGGCAATGGGCTGTGCGCGAACAGGCCTCGCTGCGGGAGGCCATGATGTGGACAATGACGAGGGGGTCCGCACGCCGAATCCGCCCACGAGAACTTCACGCTCATGGTCAAGCGCATGAACTTCAAGAGGGTGACAACGTTCACGGGACCGTGCAGATCGACGGTCATGTCGAGGGCGAAATCCCAGCATTGGGACGCTGATCGTCGGGGAGCATGCGGGGATGAACGGCCTCTTATCGACCGGCACACTCATCAATAGCGACAAGACCAACGGCATGATCGCCGCCACGGAAAAATTCAGATTCTGAAACCTGCCCTGCTGATCGGCGCGCCCCCGGTCTTGCCGCATCCTCACATTAACGACCGGCCCCCTAGTTCTTTCGTTCCCCACTCAGTACAATAGCCCCTATGACTCGTCCAACGGTTCTTCTCGGCATGAGCGGTGGAGTAGACAGCTCCGTCGCGGCAGCGCTCCTGGTTCGCCAGGGCTACGACGTCCAGGGCGTCACGCTTCAGGTCTGGGAACACGAAGACGAAACAGTCACGGCCTCCAAGAAATGGGAGGAGCGCGGCTGTTGCAAGGTCGGCATCGCCCGCTATGTGGCGCAGACATTGAAAATTTCGCATGAGGTCGTCGATACCAGACAAGCATTTCGTGCCGGTGTCATCGACGACTTTTTGGCCGGCTATCTCGACGGCACCACACCCAACCCCTGCGTTCGGTGCAATGAGCGCGTCAAGCTACGCGGTCTCATCGAACTAGCGGACGCGCGCGGCATCGATTTTGTCGCCACCGGCCACTATGTCCGCATCAGCTCATCTGAAGGTCTCCCGACTCTCCACCGGGCGACTGATCCCAAGAAAGACCAGAGCTACTTTCTCTATCGGCTCCGTCAACCCTGGCTCTCTCGCCTACTCTTTCCCGTAGGGGAGATGCAAAAGGCCGATGTCTGGAAAGAAGCAGACGCCCTGGGCCTTCCTGTGAACGAATTGAAGGAGAGCCAGGAAATCTGCTTCGTAAGCCACGGCGATTACCGGACCTTCATCGAAAAAGAAGCCCCCGCCGCCAAGAAGTCCGGGCCCTTTGTGGACGAAGAGGGACGACATTTAGGTGATCACGAAGGGATCGCCTTCTACACGCCGGGCCAACGACGGGGCCTCGGAGTTGCAACAGGCCGCAGGCTATATGTGCAACAGGTCCAGCCCGCCACCAATACGGTTGTCCTCGGGACGGAGGAGTCGCTCCGCCGTGATCAATGCGATATTGCGGACCTGAACCTCTTCGACCCCACTCTCCTCACTGGCGCAACGGGCGTAATGGTGAAGGTCCGTTATGCCACGCCCGCAGCCCCTGCAACCCTCCAGCCCCTTTCAGATGGCGCCCTTCGCATTCTCTTCCACGAGCCACAGCGCGCCTTAAGCCCGGGACAGTCTGCCGTCTTCTATCGAGAAGATCGCGTACTCGGCGGCGGCATCATCCAATCGCTCTAACTTCTTTCACGCCCGCAGCATCGTATTGACAGTTCTCCGCTGCCAATGCTAACTTGGCCCGCCACTTTTCGCGCACATGCACGAAGGTTTTCCTTTTGCCAAAAAGAAGAACGAACGGACCTGTATAGTGATAAAGACAGCAGTTGCGCGACGTTACGCACGGGCGCTCTTTGAGCTACTCGACGTCTCCACGATTGAGTCAACCCGCACCGCCCTCATAGCGCTGGGGAACGCAACCAAGGACTCCGTTTCTCTACGCCATGTCGTGGCCTCACCGAGCGTCGGCGCCGAAGAAAAGATCGCCGTCCTCGCAGAACTTGCCTCACGCCTGGGATGTCCGCCGGTTGGAAAAACCTTTCTCTCGCAGTTAGTGAAAAAAAATCGCGTCGGCTTTCTCCCTGAAATCGCCGAGGCCTTCGCCAAACTAGCCGATGCGTCGAAAGGCACCCAGCAAATTACCTTGTCCTCCGCGGCGGCCCTGCCCTCAGCGGAACAAGACCGAATCAGCACTCGTTTGCGCGAGATGCTCAAACGCCAGGTTGACGTGACCTTTCGCACGGACGCCCGCCATCTGGCCGGCGTTCAGATTCAGCTCGGGAGCACGGTGGTCGATAGCACTATCCGTGAGCGGTTACAGGCGATGCAGAGTTTGTTGACTAAGGAGTAGCCATGCAGATCAAGGCAGAAGAAATCAGTTCAATTATCAAAGAAAAGATCAAGGGCTTCGACAAACAGGTCGACGTCAAGGAGACCGGCTCCGTCATCCAGGTCGGAGACGGAATCGCCAAGGTCTATGGTCTGGACGGCGCGATGGCCGGCGAAATGCTCGAATTCCCGGGCGGCCTCTACGGGATCGCTCTCAACCTGGAAGAAGACAATGTCGGCGCCGTACTCATGGGCGATGACGTCGGGGTCAAGGAGGGCGATCCGGTCAAACGTACGGGACGCATTGCCGAGGTGCCGGTCGGCGAAGCCTTGATCGGCCGTGTGGTCAACGCCATCGGACAGCCCATTGACGGTAAGGGCCCGATCAATTCAACCCTCTCCTCCCGCATCGAAGTCGTGGCCCCCGGCGTGAACACACGCCAATCCGTGCGCGAGCCCCTGCAGACCGGGATCAAGGCCATCGATGCCATGATCCCCATCGGCCGCGGCCAGCGTGAG
>SXGQ01460718.1_pt1 | contig 47586 bp, 39 predicted proteins | sample 3178371 | NCBI WGS metagenome assembly SXGQ01 (sample SAMN11356859, study PRJNA531348) | freshwater metagenome | isolation source: freshwater sample F1-20 | place: China: Fuxian Lake, Yuxi | collected 2017-12-25 | reverse complement strand
TATTTATTGATTTATTTTTCTTTTTCTGGTATGCTGCTAGCGCCGCAGGAATTTCACCTTTTTTAGGTTTTTCGAACTTCTTACCACCTTTGTCTTCTTCCTCTTTTGCTTCTTGGGCCGCCTTTTTCATTGGCTCTTTTTTGTTGTCATTTTTGTTTAAATCCAAGAAATCAGGTTTTTCACCTTTTTTGGCAGGCTCTTTTTTGTCATCCTTCTTAGGAGCTTTCTTCTTTTCGTTGAAAGTTGAGAATCTTTCTAATCTAATACTCTCATCACCCCAAGGTTTGTACTCTTCTTCCTCTTCTTCCTCTTCTTCATGTTCACATGTATCACATGGTAAATCACCTGGTAATAACTCTTGTTCAGTTTGTTCAGGGTCGTTGTATTCAGAAGCGTCATCATCTGGATTCTGTATTTCACCCGGTGTGAATTCTTCTGCTTGATCAAAGTAGAAAAATTCTTCGAAGGCTTTTATTGTTTTGAATTTCATCTTTTTAGATTTATTTTTTAGTATATATTTCTTTTCTAATATCAAAAAGTGAGATTATTACAATAATATATAAATTATGATTGTAAAATTCAACGAATATAATCATGGTAGATCTATGGCCATGGATTTCTTAAAAAACCTTGATACACCGATAAATGAGTCGGTTGATAAAGAAGAATACCTTAGAATACAGCAAGAGGAGATTGAAAAGTTAAAATCTGGTGTAAAGGGTGATATTAAACTTAATTTCAATCTTATAGGTACTTTTGGTGCCGGAATTGGTGCACTTTATCCTATAGTGGATAGTTTAATATCGTTAAATTCACCTAATATGGATACACGTACTATCGTACTACTAACAATAGCGGCGGTTTATTTAATAGTTTTGGAAGAAAATAAACACTCTAAAAATAACGAAGATGGTAATAGAAAACAGATGTTATCAGAAGTTAAAGTAATACTCTCTGAATTACAACTTGCTGGATTTCCTAATGCGAATACAGGAAGTAAGAATGGTTCAGATAGTACAATTTTATCAAAAGTCGTAGAGTGTCTCAAAGCCACTAAAAAGATTTTCTTTACTCTTATAAAAGGAATTAGAAAAATTGGTCTTATGGACACATTAGAATTTTTTATGCGTACAAATGCATCTCTAAGAACAGGATTCATCGATATGATTGCATATACTGCTATGTTAGTTCCTGTAATGAATGGTATAAATGCAATTATTGGTATTTATAATATGAATTTAGAAACATTTATTATGAACTTAAGTATATTCTCTGCTGGTATAACTTCAATATTGGTAAAACATGGTATTGGTTTTCTTATGAATAAACTAAAAGATGTATTAAATATTTCTAGTAAAGATAAAGAACGACTTAAAAAAGAGGTTGAAGATATTGAAGTTCCGTTAATAAAAAAAGTAGGTGATATAGACTCAGATGGTAATGAAATTATAAAGGAGTCATAACATTAAACTAATTAGTAAACCAAGTCATTCAAAGTCATATAATATCTTATAAAGACATTTAATTTATGACTACCCCACAATTAGAGAAAGTTTACTTCAATTATGTAATCAAAAATAAGAAATATTTTGAACTTGTACAACCACATTTCTTTCGAAATTCAGAAATACAATTTGTTTATGGTGTACTAAGAAAATATATGATGTCTTCTTCAGACGTTAAAGTTCCTACACCCAGACAAATACTCGATATGGTAAATATAGAAGATCGAGAAGGTGTTATAACAAAAGAAATACTTAAGTCAATATTACAAGTTGATTTAAAAGAATATGATGAGAAAAATTTCATAGAACCAAAGTTCAATGGGTGGTTACTTTCTAATAGATTGAAAAATGGAACTGTTGATATCATAGACGAAACTCGTGGACTTGATAACATATCCGATTTTGAGAAAGCCATCGAAGCCGCCAACCGAATAAAAAATATTGTAGATGAGATGTCCTCTACAAATTTCGTAGATGAAGATGATTTAGGTTCTGACTTTGACGAACCCGAACACCATGTTCAGGATTCGGCTAAATTTAAAGTAAAGTGTGGATTTGAAACAATTGACCATATGCTTGGTGGTGGTTGGGATATTGCAACACTGAACGTAATCATGGCTCAGACAAATGGTGGTAAGAGTTTATGGATGCAAAATTTTGCGGTTAAGTCTGCAAATATGGGACACAATGTTCTTTACATAACACTTGAGATGAGTGAAAGAAAAGTTATGAAGAGACTTGGTGCAATGAGACTTAAGATACCTATCAATGATTATGATACGTTATCAAAAGATACTGATATGATAAAAAAGAGAATTGCAGCACTTAGTAGAAGTGAGGGTGGTGATTTATTTGAAAAAAGTGTTGGTAAAATAATAACAAAATTTTGGGCAGCGGGTACTGCAACTGTTGCAGACTTTGATAACTACATACAGAAGTTGAAAGAAAAAAGGGGAATAAAGATAGACATGATTGTGGTGGATTATATTACGCTTATAGCGGCAACTAAAGGTGCAATTGCAGATAATTTATACACAAAAGGAAAATCACTTGCAGAGGGTCTAAGAGCCATAGGTGCTAAGTGGGGTTGTCCGGTGATAACAGGTGTCCAAGTTGCAAAAGATGCATGGAACTCGGCAGATATAACACTCGAATCTGTACCGGAATCAAAGGCAATTGCTGAGACCGCGGATACCTTCTTCGCCATAATAAGGACTGAAGAGATGAAAAGACAGAATCTTTATAGGTTTAAATTACTCAAACAGAGGGATGGTGATTTTTCACGTTCACAAATAAAGTTAAATCTTAATTCAACTTATCTGACATTGGAAGACGACCAATTTTTGGATCAGTAAACCAAATGTTTGCAAAACAATATAATACAAAAAAAAATCATTTTATAAATGGCTAAGAAAAAAATTAGAGACGAAGACGAGGATTTTGACGAGATGGATGAAACGACTACCCAGGAATCTTTACAGGAAAAAGAAAATGATGAAGATGATGATTTTGAAGAGGGTGGTGATTCATTTGTTGATGATGATGACTTAGATATAGTTATTGAAATTGATGAAGATGACTTAGATTTTGAAGAGAAAAAAACACCTGTGGATGAAGATGATGATATCGTTTTATCTAAACATAAAATGGAAGGTAAACATTCACTTAAATATGACTCAATATTCAAAGGTAAAAAAGATACTCCTATGGATGAGGATGAATTGGATGGATTTGCATACTATCATAAAGATTCCATAGAGGTTGATAAATCATCAAATTATTATTTTGAATCAATTGATAATGAGAATTATGTCAGATCCAAACTTGTTAAAGAAAAAGTTTATCAGATACTATGTGATCACACAGAATTGAATTTTATGAATAATCGTAGAAAACCATCCAGATCAGACTTCAATACATATTATAATCTACTCAAAGTTAAATTAGAAGAAGAAAGTTTTACAAATATAGAACTTTTTAATGAGTTAGCAGTATATTTTTCTGATAATTTATTTAATATGTTTAAACTTTTGGATAATAAATGGCGTAATATGATAATAAATGAGTTACAGGATCATATTGGTAAGACACATAATTCGAAAGAAGTTATGAATAGAAACATATATGAAGGAACCGAAATTGAATTTATACAAGATGATGGAACGGGACACGGTGTTTCTATTACTGGTGTTGTTTTAGAAACCTATTATGATACTAGTGAATATAAGGTTGATTCTTATGAAAGAATTTATTTTGTGCATATAAGTGAAATAACACAAATACTTAATAACACAAAATTCAAGAACAATCTAAACAAACTTAACAATATCGATTTTTTATAAATGTATACACAGTAAAAAATCGTGTAAAAATTACACAGCATATTTTTAATCAAAATTTGACCTAATATATAAACAACAAAAATTTACAAAAATGAGCATGATAAAAGTAACGAAGAGGAACGGTAAAAAAGAAACCGTCAACTTCAACAAGATTGTAGACCGTATAAACCAACAAACTTACGGACTCGATCAGAAGTGGATAGTTCCATTCGAAATAGCACAAAAAGTAATTGAGGGTATAACACCGGATATTAAGACTTCTGTACTTGATCAATTAGCGATGGAGACAGCAGCATCACTTGCCACAAAACATCCAGATTATTCCGTACTTGCTGCTAGGTTAGCAATAACTGCATTACACAAAGAAACAAAGAAAAGTTTCTCAGAAACAGTGGAAGATTTATATAAATATGTAGATCCTAGAACTGGAAAACATTCACCAATTGTATCATTGGAATTTAGAAATTTAGTTAAATCACATTCTGATGAATTAGATTCTGCTATTGTACATTCCAGAGATCATAACTTTGACTTCTTTGGATACAAAACTTTAGAAAAATCTTATCTTCTTAAGATAAACGGAAGAGTTGCAGAAAGACCTCAGTATATGTATATGAGAACTGCTCTTCAAATTTGGGGTAATAATATGGAAAAAGTTGTAAAGACTTATAACGAACTTTCAGAAGGTTATTACACTCATGCAACACCCACATTATTCAACTCTGGTACAAATAGACCTCAGTTATCATCTTGTTTCCTTTTAGATACAGAGTCAGATTCAATTGAAGGTATATTCAATACACTAAAAGAATCAGCACAAATTTCTAAAAATGCAGGTGGTATTGGAATTGCATTCAATAAAGTAAGAGCTACTGGTACTTATATTGCAGGAACTAATGGTACATCAAATGGTATTATTCCATTCCTTAAAATCTTCAATGAAACAGCAAGAGCCGTAGATCAAGGTGGAGGTAAAAGAAAAGGTTCTATGGCTATTTATATGGAACCATGGCATGCTGATATTATGGACTTTTTAGACCTTAGAAAAAACCAAGGTAAAGAAGAGTTGAGAGCCAGAGATTTATTTTTGGCAATGTGGATGAATGATATTTTTATGGAAAGAGTTGAACTCGATGCAAATTGGTCATTAATGTGTCCTCACGAATGTCCGGGTCTAAATGATACTTATGGTGAAAAGTTTGCAGAACTATACATCAAATATGAGTCCGAAGGTAAATACAAAAAAGTTGTAAAAGCCAGAGAAGTGTGGAATAAAATACTCGAATCTCAGATTGAGACAGGGACACCTTATTTACTTTATAAAGATGCAATCAATGAGAAGTCAAACCAATCAAATATTGGAAACATAAAATCATCTAATCTATGTTTAGATGGTGATACCATAGTTAATTGTAGAATAGATGGTATCGAGAAAGATATAACTATGGTTGAATTGGATAGAATTTTCAAATCTGGTAAAAGTATAGAAGTATTGAGTAGAGATGTTGATTCTAATATTGACGAATGGTGTTTAGTAGAAAATTCTGGTATGACTAATCCAAATGCACCAACAATTAAAGTATCTGACGAAGATGGTAATTTCATTATCTGTACAGAAGAACATCAAGTTTGGACTGAAAATAGAGGATATGTTAGAGCTGGTGATTTATTAGAAACAGATACTTTAAAAATAAACACATTAATAGAAAAATAACTAAAAAAAGTAGTTTCCATAAATAATATATAAAATAAAAAACTAATTATGGAAACTACTAATAATTATTATATATATGTTCTTTTAAATACTACAAAAGAGGGTAAATATTGTTTTGGTGAGTTTAAGTTTGACTATGAACCTTTTTATTTAGGTGTGTCTAATTTAAATACTTATTATGTAAGAGAAGATGTACATATAAAATATGCTAAAATAAAAAAAGATGTTTGTAATAATAAATATAAAATGAATATAATAAACAATATTATAAAAAAAGGTTATGAACCAAAATCTATAAGAGTTTTGGAAAATTTAAATAAAGATGAGGCATTTAATAAAGAAATAGAACTTATTTCATTATTTGGTAATAAATATGATAAATCAGGTCCACTTGTTAATATATCAAAAGGTGGTGATGGTGGAGATACATTTACAAATAATCCAAGAAAAGAAGAAATACGAGAGAAACATAGATTAAATGCACTGGGTGAGAATAATAATATGTATGGTTTGCCTTTAGAAAAAAGACCATCACATATTGCAAAAATTAATGGAGTTCATTGGAACAAAGGACGTATAATAAGTGAGGAAACTAGAAATTTACTTAAAAAAAACAATAAAGGTAAAGGTAATCCTAGAGCTAAAAAAACTTTATTATTTGATAAAGATTTTAATTTAGTGAAAGAATTTGATTATTGTTATGCTATAGCTGATTATATAGGTTCAACTAATAAAGCAGTTAGTAAAACTGCACGTACAAATTCAACAAAAGATATGCCGTATCATACAACAAAAGGCTATTATATAATTTATAAAGATGATTGGGATAATAAATTTAAAAATAACGAAAATGAAATCAGAGAATATCTGAAGAAATTTAATAAAAATAAAAACCAATTTTTATAAAAAAAATAAAAAATATTATGATTAAAATAGAAAGAGTGAATAATAGACCAGTTTATGATATAACGGTTAATAAAAACCACAATTTTTACGCCAATAATATATTGGTACATAATTGTGCGGAAATTGTCGAGGCCACAGGCGTTACTGAATTTGGTAAAGAAATATTGAAGGATAAAGCAAAATTAGAGTCTTTGGGTCTTGGTGAATTCTGGGGACAGGAAGAAGTTAACGAGACTGCGGTATGTAACCTAGCATCAATTGCACTACCTAAGTTTATCAATAAAAACAAAACTTACAACTTCAATAAACTTTATGATATTGCTTATGATGCAATCATAAATTTGAATAATGTAATTGATGTAAATTACTATCCATCACCAGCGGCTAAGTTCTCAAACCTTTGTCATAGACCAGTTGGACTTGGAGTACAAGGTCTTGCAGATGTATTTTTCACATTGGGTATTGCATATGAATCAGATGAAGCAAAACAACTGAACAAAGAGATATTTGAAACTATCTATTATGCATCTATAAAAGCTTCGTGTGATTTAGCCAAAACTCAAGGAACTTATGCATCTTATGAAGGATCTCCAATTTCACAAGGTAAATTTCAATATGATCTTTGGGGTACAAAACCAAGTAAAAGATGGGATTGGGAAAAACTTAGAGAAGAAGTTAAGAAATATGGTGTTAGAAACTCACTAACTACATGTATTATGCCAACCGCATCAACTGCATCTATCTTAGGAAACGAAGCATCATGTGAGGCACAAACATCAAATATGTATACTCGTAGCGTTTTATCAGGAACTTTCATATTAGTAAATAAATATCTTGTGAAAGAACTTGTTAAATTAGGACTTTGGAATGAAGGATTGAGAAAAAAGATTATTGGTGAAAACGGGTCCGTTCAGAATATCCCAGAAATACCAACAAATTTGAAAGAAATATTCAAAACGGTTTATGAGATTAAACAAAGAGATGTAATTGAAATGGCTGCAGAAAGAGGTGCATTTATCGATCAAACACAATCTATGAATATCTTTATGGAGTCACCAAACTTTGCAAAACTTACTGCTATGCATTTTTATGGATGGGGAAGAAGAAATCTTATGCAGGACGAACAAGGTCAGCCTATAATACCACAAGGAGAAAATATCCAGGTAATCTATGATGAGAATGGATCTCCTAAGTGTTATAGAGATAAGAGATACACACTCAAAACTGGTATTTACTACCTGAGAAATAAATCTGCAGCAGACGCAGTGAAATTCACTGTTCAGGAGACTAAAACAATCGAAGAACAGATGGCAGAAATCTCGTGCTCACTTGATTCACCTGAGGATTGCATCTCGTGCGGCTCGTAGGTTGAGGGACATAACATAAATAAGAAAAGACAGATTTATCTGTCTTTTTCTTTTTAACCCAATAAAGAATCTATTTTTTTAGATTTCACAAAACTTTGAAATGAAAGTATATCATCTAATTCGACAGTATTGATTAGTTCCTGGAACTCAATCTCATTAAGGAGTTAACCGGTGTAATCTTCGGAAGATCGACACAGAAAGAAATTGATGCGCACATCAAAAATGGAGAACGATGACCTCGCAAATATTTTTTTAACTAATCAAAACTTTTTTAAAAAAACACAATAAAATATAAACAATACAATAACCGTAGTGAGAGAAAGGGTTACTTCGATTTTCTGAAATAATTTGACACACACCCTATCTCGACTTACTCGGTCGATATTGAACGCAGACATAGCTATAGTTTAAGATACATCGTAAGACAATTCTAAACTATAAAGAGAAAACGCTTAGCGGCAGCGAAGCCACGAATGCCCGGGTCTAAGGAACCGCGGGACTAGTGAAAAAGCCCGTCCGGAGGACGTAAAGCTCATAGGAAAAGCCTTGTTTCCGATAAAAGAAAGGCAGGATGGTCAAACCTCAATGACCGGCAGAGTTTCGGGAGAATTCTCTGTGACGCTTAGGCTAAATTTTCTTGTCTGCATTCCTATTAGACCGATGTGCATTTTACACATCGGTCTTTTTTTAGATACTAAATTTTATAAGATATATGGCAAAGTTCAACACAAAGTCGCCTAAGGCGAAAACAATTACTGAAAACCTGGCAGGTGGTCAGGCATACAAACAATCTGACGAGTTAGCTCTCGCATCAGTATTACTTACTTCTTTCGTAAGTGACCAGTTTTATCGTGGTGCATCGGATACATTGAACGAAGTGAAGTCACTTCTTTCAAAAGTTGATCCTGTATTTGCAGCTAAAGCCGCAATTTATGCAAGAGATAAGTTTGGAATGAGATCAATTACACACGCACTTGCAGGTGAGATTGCACCTTTGGTATCTGGTGCCGAGTGGGGTAAGTCCTTCTATGAGAAAGTTGTATCGAGACCAGATGATATGACCGAGATTCTCTCTTATTATATGTCTATAAACGGTAAAGGTAAGGTGAAGTTTCCTAACTCAATCAAAAAAGGATTTGCTGCAGCGTTCGACAAATTTGATGATTACCAAATTGCTAAATACAAAATGGCAAACAAAGACTTCAAATTGGTTGATGTTGTGAATATCGTTCATCCAATTCCAACTGACAGAAACAAAGAAGCACTTTCTCTACTTATTGCAGATAAGTTGAAGAGTACTGATACGTGGGAAGCAAAACTTTCGGCAGCTGGTCAAAAGGCAGGAAATGCAGAAGAACTCGAACAATTGAAGTCAGATGCTTGGGCAGAACTTGTATCAACTAAGAAGATTGGATATTTTGCACTTCTTAGAAACTTAAGAAATATAATCCAACAAGCACCAGATGTAGTTACTGCAGCTTGTGCGATGTTGGTTGATGCAAGACTTATTTCTAAAAGTAAGGTACTTCCTTTCAGGTTTGCAACCGCTTACGATGAGATTTCAAGACTTGGTGGATCGAAAGAGGTTAGAGATGTATTGGTTGCAATTAACCAGGCACTCGAAGTTTCTATTGTGAATGTTCCTAAGTTAGATAACTGTCTAGTTGTGATGGACGTGTCTGGATCGATGAGTGGAAAACCTTCTGAGATTGCAAGTTTATTCGGTGCAGTACTTGCTAAGGTTAACTCTTGTGATGTGATGACTTTTGCAGAGAATGCTAGATATATGAGTTACAACCCACTCGATTCAGTGATGTCAATCAGAAAGTCATTTAGGTTCAGCGGTGGAGGAACCAACTTCCCTTCTATCTTCACAACAGCGAATAAGGCGTACGACAACGTAATCATCCTGAGTGATATGCAAGGTTGGATCGGATACGACACACCTACCAAACAGTTCAATGCGTGGAAGAAGAAAACTGGTGCTAACCCACATGTGTTCTCTTGGGATTTGGCAGGATATTCAACGATGCAATTTCCAGAGAATCAGGTGTATTGTTTGGCCGGATTTTCTGAGAAGGTCTTTGATGTTATGGAGTTACTCAAAACTGACAAGACTGCATTGGTTAATGAAATCAAGGCGATTGAGCTTTAGAAAGACGGGACGAAAGTCCCGTTTTCTTTTTAATATATAAACTATGAAACACCTAATAAAGTACTCAATTTTCGAAAAACTTACGTATGACGAGATGGATTTGACACCTTTCGACAACAGATACATAGTCGGTCGTTGGTTTACCAGTGAGGACGAGGCGATGGAATACCTCAGGAAGTCAATAACCGACTACAAGTATGACGAAGTCGATGAGGACGAGTACTTCGTACACAAAGAAGAAGGTGACGGTAGTTTAAAGCCGTACAGACTCTACAGGAAACCTACCGAGATTGAGACTAGAAGGAAGGAGGCAGACGAGTTCCTCAGTAAAAACGCAATCCGTACCGGACAGACGATGTTCACCGGAGGTGTTTGGGCACATTCTTTTGTAGAGTACAAACATATAGACGAACTCAAAAGACTTGGAGTAGCATATCGTTTTAGACCTATAAAGGAGATAAACTTAGATCCTGTTCTACAAAAGGAACTAAAAAAGGTATTTGGTTCAGTTTTGATACAACAAGGAAGGTTGAAGTTCTTCTCACTTGATAACAAGTTCGACAAAGACTACATAAAGGAGTTGAAGTTGAGGGTAGAGGAAGAGTTGTCTAAATTCAACAAAAAGTTGGGTACTGACTACTTCGTTGTGAAGACTTATGCAGAGGAATCAACTGATACACAATTGTCACGCGCTAGGAGACTTCTGAATGATGATGATCGACCAGTTAACGTTGTTTACAAATCGGTTGAATTTGGATTACAAAGAGGATATGATGAGGAGGAGTTTCTTGCAATCATACCTGAGGGGGAGAAGGGCATGCCAAAGATGTTTTTGAGAGATTAATCCCAGATTGTTTCTAAGTTTATTTTAGCACCCATATCTATAATTCTATTACCAATGCGTAAAGTATATCGTTGCATAGGTTTTATATATTCAATTGCCTGATTAACTTTATCCATTTCTTCTTTATCTAAATCAAAATTGAATATTTGTATTAAATTATCAATTTCATCATATCTTAATACATCTTTACTTTCGAGAAAAAAAGTAAAATTATAGTTGTATTCATTATATATAGCAGCGTCACCATTATAAGATTTTTCGATTAGATAGTTGGTAAGTGAATTTTCGACTCCTACGGTTGGCATATTTAATTGATAACCATTTATATTTATAGTTCTTTTTATAGGATCCCAATTATCCCACATATCATCTTCAAATATATGATAATTAAATGTTTCGGGTCCAAAATCAACATATTGTACGGTGCCTGTTGCATCATCAAAAAAACTTATTTGAACTCTTTTATTTTTAGTGAATTTAACTATTTCTATAAAAAGATAAACAACATCTATACTTTTTATGTGTCTGAAATTATATTCATATGGTAGTATTACGTTTGATTCTACAACATATTTTAGTTTTTTTAGTACAGAGTGAACATTTTTTGCATCGTATCCATCAGTATATGATTTTATATCTTCTGGTGTGGCTTTTTTTATCTGTACTTTGAAATTCTTAGGATAAAATATTCCCTGTGATGGTAGTTGCCTAACGTCAATATTTTTCTTCTTTTTGAAGTAATTTTTTATATAATCGAGTATTCTCATTTATCTCTTGTTATATATTCTGGGGGACATCCGTCTTGTATATATAAAAAGATGATTATCAACGATGATTGTTTTAATGTAATAAAGGACATAAAAAGTAAGTCCGTAGATCTTATATTAGTGGATCCACCATATGGTATATCTCGTAAATCGATGTTCTCACAAACTAATGAGTCTACACCAGAGGATATGACATTGAAATATGGTAATATATCACTTGATTTTGGTGATTGGGATAAAGAAGATATTGATTTAGATATATTGTTTGCAGAATATAGAAGAGTACTTCGTCCTGGTGGAACTTTGGTCTTTTTCTTTGATATATGGAAATCTTCACAAGTTAAGAGTGTTGCTGAGGCTAATGGTTTTAAACAACCACGTGTCTGTCAATGGCATAAAACTAATCCTGTTCCTGTAAATTCTAAGAGAAACTACTTATCAAATGCTATAGAGTTCTTTTTTACTTTTGTGAAGGGTAAGTTACCAACATTTAATTCAGAATATGATAATGGTGTTTATCGTTATCCACTTTGTCATGGTAAAGAAAGATTAAATCACCCAACACAAAAACCATTGACATTGATATCGGATATAGTAGAAAAACATTCCAATCCTGGTGATATGGTTTTAGATACATTTGCAGGAACAGGTACAACTGCAGTAGCATGTATAAATTTAGGTCGTAGGTATATTTCAATTGAAAAAGATCCAGATTATTTCAAACTTATGGATGAACGTATTTCACTAATAAACAAATCAATTGGGATTTGATATAAACAAAAAATAAAATAAAGTAATGTCAATAGTAGTTAAGAACTCACAGTTGAATGATGAGACAATTGCGTCTCTAAACGAGATGATAGAACTCGATATAAATGCAGTTGCAGCATTCAGACTAACTCGTGTAATAAAAGAAATTTCTTCTATTGTGGAAGATAAGATGTCAACAGAAAAAAAAATATTAGATAAGTGGACAATAAAAGGAGAAGACGGAAATCCAAGTCCTGCGATAGACGAAAGTGGTAACGTAATACCTGGTGCAGTTAATATTAAAGATCCTGAGGCATTCACTAAAGAAATGTCTGAACTTTTAGAAACAGACAATGTCTTACAATATGAAAAGATAAAATTTGAAGATTTGGGATTGAAAACTGCAAAAGTTAAAGATCTTATAAAATTGGAATTCCTTTTCGATTAATGGAAAACTTTGTTTACATAATATCATGTCAACGTGGTCAGGGACTTCCAGAGATAAGATCCGTATGGACTGAATACGACGACGCAATAGTGACATATTGTGAGGACCTAGACGACTGGGACAACCAGGACTTCTACCTACTACACAAATTTCCGGTAGGTAGATTCTGTGAACCCGGTAAGTGTAGTAAAGAGAAACTCGGTAAGAGTAGCAAAAATCGATTGAAGTTTAAAGACAAAGAACTTAAGGATATTTTGAAGTCTATCAATCGAAACAAACAGATAGACAAAATACTTGATTAAATAAAGGTCCGATTTTCCAATCGGACCTTTTCTTTTTAATATATAACCAAAAATCTAATAAACGAATGCCTGCAACATATAGTGTAAACCTAGGATCACAATTCGAGACAGAAAGAAAGTTTGGAATACTTCCTGTTATACAGAATCTTCCTGATAACACAAGTAAACTTATTAGTCCACGTAATGTAAGAGATGCATTCCTAACAGTGTGGGCATCGTCACCTATAAAACAGACTACTAATTCATCCGGTACTGAATATATTGGTATTGACTCAGGTAATCCAGCGGATCGAGATATAAAACAAAAGATATTTTTAGGTAAAAGAAGTTTTGGTTCACAAGAGATATTAACTAATGATTTACTTAGTAAATCTGATAATGTAGATATATTTATTTATAACACTAAGCCGGATAGTGCATCACAGAGTATAACCAGAATGGCTTTTCTTGCAGGAACAGAATCATCTTTATATACTAATGCACCATATATAGGTTCTGAGTATAATTCAGTTTCTAATTCATTAGACTTTGTAGTAAGAAATCCACAATTAAGTGGTGGAATAAATTTATTTAGTGATACTGGTTATGTGTCTATAAATGGAATAAAGTTTCCGAAGGTTTCTGAAAACTCAGCGGCAACAAACGACAAAATACTACGCTATGTTGGTAATTATCCAAATGGTTATCTTAAGTGGGATAGTAGTAATGTTGCCATATCACAACTCGGTGATCCTTTAAAAACTACGAATATTTACGGAGGTACGGTAAGTCTAAACGGATATGAACTTGAATTTGTCAATCCTGATATGACTTCTACTGCGGTTGGTGGTGTACCTAGCGGGTTTTCATTCTCTGCAACATCATTTAATGGTAAAAAATGGCCATTGAGTGAGGTTATAAGAAAGATACTTTATCCTAAGGTTGGTCCAAGTATAACCGTCAGTGTGTATAGTTCAACTGGACTTCCATATGTTGAATTGGCATCAACTGCTAGTATTTCTATGAATTATACATTGACTATATATCCAAGAAATGAAAAAGAGTATATAAGTGATTATGTTATATCGACTCAGGTTGGATCATCTACACCTGTAAAGTCATCTAACTATGGAATGTCATTTTCAGGTGTTCCAGGAACTTCTTTTAATGGTTCAGTTAGTAATCTTTTGGCAGCATCTTATTCATCACCGACCTACTCAAACTATGTATTTAGTGCTGCAGATATATGGTCACCTAATCAAATAACACATACAAGTTGGCCACTATTTTTCTCATATAGTGCAACTGCATCTATACAACATGTTTATCCTGTTTATTATGGGTTCACAAGTTCTAATATAATAAATTCAACAACTTTTGACAATGCTGTAAAAAGTTTAAATAAATACGTTGGACCTTATCCAGGTGCTAGTGCAAGTCTTTCAATTGAATACGTTGGTAGTGGTTATTTTTATTTCATACATCAATCAGCAACATTTGATACACCAATATCTACTATACAAGATCCTAATGGATTTATAATACATGACTCATCATTACTATCACAATCTTTTTTATCGGATGATTCTAAATCAAATGGTTTAACTATAAATGGTGGTAAAACAACAAAAGGTTTATCAACCAACTGGAAAGTTTGGAAATCTAAAAATATTTGTGAGTATAATTATACTGGTAAAAATTTCATCATAAAATTCTAATGGCGACATATAGTTTATACGAAAAATCAATTGAGACAGTCGTCAGTCAAATTTATCTAGCAAATTCGGCAACACAGTCTTATACATTCAATGAAAATAAAGTATTTACTGATTTGTTGAACAATTCAGATAAAAAGATAATGCCGATATCAATACGAAATGCTGTTATGTCGGTATATGATAGTACACCATTTAAAGAAACTATTGCCAGTGGTTCTAACATATATTATATAGGTATAGACAATAATCAACAGAATCTCAAAAAACACATATATTTAGGTAGAAGAACTAACAAAGGAATTGATATTATGTCGAATTCTCTTCTCACATACTCAGATTTAACAATAAACGGTACTGATAAGGAAAACTCAATAAATAATGATTCAACGGTTGTTAAGTTTTTGGCAGGTACTAATCCGTTACTTTTTGAAGCAGCACCAAACATTGAATCTAGGATTGTAAAGAATAGTTTAGGTACAAAAAGAATTGATATAAGTATAGTTAATAGAGGTGGTGATATAAACATATTATCTAAATTACCAAATGATAATGATCCAGGTAAAAACATAACAATAAATGGTATAAGATATCCAAGTGTACAGGATTCCGATATAGCAATGGGTGGTTCTGCATCAGATGGTAGAACATTATCATTTAAGAATGGTGATATGGTGTGGACAGACCTTATACCATATGATCCAGGATATTATGGTGCAACAGGAACTACCGTTCCTATATTTGGTTCACCGAGTTATATAAATGGATATTCACTTGACTTTACAGATAGTCGTATGGTTCCATTAACTGTTGGTGGTGTTACATTGGGTGAAGTATTCAATTCGGAATCAATAGCAAATGTACTTGAAAAGATAATATACGAATATCTACCACCACTTTGTTCAATTTCGTTTGTTGAACCAGAAATGGAATATGCAGAAGTTGGTAGTTCACCGATAGTTTCACTCAATTATTCGGTAACAAAAAGAACATATAACACATATATTACTGCTTTAAAAAATATGAAACCTAATCAAGTACCAGCGATTGAATCTACAAATACTGAGAAACTAAATGGTATTGCACAGGGTGTAATGATTACACCATTACAAAAAGGAGTAAACAACTTTATTATAATGGCAACGGATGGTATATCAGTTACAACTGCAACTGCATCAGTTAAGTCAATTTATCCTTTCTTCTTTGGTATAACTTCAAACTTAGTTGTGGATAACTACTTACTAACCGAGTTGACATCTGAAGTTTCTCCTAAAGTTGATAAGAGAATAGATTTTTATCAGTCAGATATAAAATCTACTGATAAAATATACTTCATATATGATCAAGATTATGGTCTTTTGAATAAAATATTCAAACCTGATGGTAGTGTTCTTAATACTGGACAATACTCAACACAAAGTTATGTATTTTCATCACCGGAAGGTAATTGGGCTACTAAGAATTTTTTGATATACCGAATAGATAATATTTTATCTAACTATGTGAATCAGAATACAGTAAGTATGTACTTCGGTTTTGACTTTTAGTCAACTTTCTCAAACCACCAATTAAAGAATACGTAATTGTCACCGCGTAGAGTGTAGTCGACATTATCATATCTAACTAACATTCTATCCGAATGTGCTCTAACTAATTCAATAACAATTCCTTTATTCATAACAAGTTGTTTGCCAGTTTCATTAGAATTACATACTACTTCATCACCTAATAATTTGTACTTACCTGGTTCAGGTTTCAACCATTCTTTGAGTGTTTTTATAATAAGACCAGTTATTTTTATTATCCACTCTTTTGATTGATGTAAATATTGATCATTGAAAACTTCAGATTTAAGTTTTGGTTCGGATCCTAATAAATTATAAACAACTCCCCAATACTCATTATCTTGTATAGTGAAATTTATATACGCATCATAATTTATATTATTTGACTTAGTTATTCTTAGTATTTTTAGATTCTCAACCTGTTGATGTTCCATTGCAAGTTTTGACCTAAGGTTACTATATGCACCGGTATCTGCCATACGATTCATTATGTCATTTATTCGTGACATTGCAACCCTTATGGCATCCTGGTGTTTGTCAAACGCATTTATAGACAATTGTGGATCGTCTACATGAGTTGATGCTTGTACCGAAGTATCGTTAAAACGCTGAAGGTTGAATTCAGTGAACTCCAGAATTAACTTGTTTCTTCTTTTCATATTTTATATATATTAAAAAATAAACTCGATTTATGAGGATTATGAGGTTTAACGAACAGGTCGAAAAGATGGATTCAGAGACGGCTGTTGACATTATTAAAAAATTAGAAGAACTACTTGCATTGGTTGATGAGAAATTCAATACTACAAAAGACGTAATAAACACAATCGAGAAATATGTTGATAAATCTAAACAGATAAAAGATAAATTAGATGAAGCACTGGTCTCACTGCGTGAAGTAGCTAGTTCTATTGACGAATCTGTCAAAGATAAATTAGGTAATGCGATATCTGCACTTAGAGAATATACCGAAGACGGTAGTGAATATGTGTTAGGTAAAAATTAAGTATTCTATAAAACAAATTAACAATAATTTTTACGGAACAATATCAATGTCGATGGACGGGAAGTCATGAGGTCTAATATATATGTACATGGTGAACGTGTACCTTATATCTTCCGAGACAAATGGTAAATATGTATATAAAATAGGTCATACTAAACGTGACGTAGAAAAAAGAATATCTGAGTTTCGTACTGGTAATTCTTCAATTTTCGAAGTAATTGATATATTTAACTCTAAATGGGGAACAAAAATTGAAGCACATTTACATAGACACTTTCGTCTAAAACGAGTTGGTGGTGAGTGGTTTGATTTAGAAGAAAAAGACATAATTGATTTCAGAAGACTATGTCAACAAGTACATGATAATCTTAATATAATAGAAGAGAACAATACTTACTATATTGATAGAGGTGAAAGGTTCTAAAAAAATTTATTAAAAGTATGACATCGATTAAAGAGATGATGGTTCGTGAATATATGAACAAAATAAACTTCAAGTCTGATGATTGGGGATTATCAAAAATAAAAGAGGAATTACGTAAACTTTTAGGTGAAGAACCCGCGATTGATATAATCTATAAAAAAGACGTTATGGTGAACGAGTACACTGGTGAAGCACGTGAATTTATGGATGTTGACAAAGTTCGTATTGTATTCACGGACACGGATGACCACTTCAAAAGGATTGAGTTTCTTATAGGTGATAACATATATTAGTTATGGTGATAAAGGCTGATATAATAGATTATATGGGTACATATGAGGGTTGTGTTATGGTACTTATCTCACTTATGTGTGATGGTGAATACAGTGAAGCAACTGTTTTATATCGTAAAGATGATCTTATGCTTACCGTACAGAGATCAGTTGAGGATAAATTAGGTATGGTTATAGAAGAATGGGATGGGTATCGAGATTTATTGGAGAGTATATTTAAAAAACTGGTTCCGGTCGAAGAAATGTTATCACGTTTAGATCCTGTTGATTTTGATGAATTTCTTTCTTTAGATGAAGAAATATATTATGTCGATGATGAAGTAGATGAAACTGAATTGACTCTACTCGACCAACAGACATTGGAGTTTCTTTATGCCACTCAATCAAACTTATAAGACCTTTTCGATTATAAAACGAAAAGGTTTTTTTTATGTTAATAAGCGAAATAGGAATAAGAGGATTTAGATCGTTTGGAAATAACGAACAAATTGTTAAATTAAACACCGAGAAAGGTGAATTGATATTGTTAGTCGGTAACAATGGGAATGGTAAGAGTTCTTTTTTAAGTTCCTTCGAATATACAATTTATGGTAAAGTTAGAGGAGGTCGTCAAAAGAAGTGGAGTACATTATCTACATTACCTAATCGAATTAATGGAGAATTATTAAATAGAATTTCTTTCAAATCCGGTGGAGTTGATGTAGAAATAAAAAGAGGTATATCACCAAACAAATTAGAACTTTGGGAAAATGGTGTGTTGAATGAGAGAGCAGGAAAGTCAAATATAGATGATTCAATTGAATCTTATGTAGGTATGGATATAGAGACTTTCAAATCATTCATTAGTATGTCAATCAATGACTTTAAGAATTTCATATCACTTTCAAATGAAGAAAAACAATTACTACTTGATAAATTGTTTAATTTAGAAGTAATAAACATACTCAACTCAATACTGAAAGAATTAAATAAAAATAACAAAGTAAGAATGGCTTCGTTGGATTCTGAAATAAAAACTTTGGAAGAATCAATCGATTCGATAAACAGATCCATTGAGAAGTCAATACAAAAATCAATTGAAAAGGGTAAACAGGATATACAATCAGAGATTGATCGTCTTATGTCAGAGATGAATGATAAAAAGGATGATTATAAATTATTAAAAGAGAAAGTTGATAAGATAAAAGAAAAAGAAGAAATATTAACAAAAGAGATAGAAAATGAAAAAAAACAATATATTATCGTTCAGAACGACATTAAGAATGTTCAACGTGAAATTGACCTCTATGATTCTGGAAAATGTCCCACTTGTGGAACAGATTTTGATTCTGATCACTTTGATGCTCTGAGAGAATCTTTGGTGGAAAAGAAATCTGGTTTCGAAAATATAAAAACAGAGATTGAGAACAATATAAAAGCCATAAAAGAAAGACAAACCAAATTAAAAGAGATTGCAGATGGAACTCAAACATCTTATAATGAAATGAGTTTCTTTCTTAAGAATTGTAAAAGTCAGATTGAACAACTAAATAGGAAGAAAATGAACGAAGAGGTTGTTGATACGGTTGATGTTGAGGAATTCAGAAAAACAATTGCAGATTTAGAAGAAAAAAAGGATAAAGGAAAGGATGGAATAGCAATTACTAAGGATAAAGAACTTTATTATAAAGAATTGAATAAAATTTTTGGTGAAGATGGTGTTAAGAAATCAATCATTGCTGGTATAATAAAACCAATCAATGCATTTATTGCAGAGAATATTAGTAAGATGGGAATACCATTTGAGGTTAGACTCGATGAAACATTTACTGCAGAAATAAGACAATTTGGGACACCAATTGAAAGTGATTCTCTTTCAACCGGTGAAAATAAAAGAGTAAATATAGCCATACTTATTGCATACCTTAAACTCATTCGAACAAAAAGACATATCAATATACTTTTCTTAGATGAGGTGTTTTCATCGATTGACATCGAAGGTATTGACTCAATTTTAACACTTTTGAAATCATTTGCTAATGAGTATAACATAAATATCTTTGTAGTACATCATGCTATATTAAATCAGGAGATGTTTGACAGAATACTTAAGATAAATAAAGAGGTTTTCTCTTCAATTGAAGAGGTTGATTATAATACTATACAAAATTTAGAATATAGTGATGAGTTTGGAGAGTAAAATAGTAGAGTACTTCGACCTGAAGGAAATAAAGACGAAATACATAGAGATACAGAACTACGAGCGCGCCGCCATAAACAGGGAGGCCGAGAGAGAGGCCGCCAGGGACGCATACGAGATGACATGTGGCAAGTGTGAGAGCGGATCGGACTGGAAGAAGTACGAAGACTGGATTGATGAATACTGTATTTATAAATACGGTAGAACAGGTATAACAACACCGGTTTTACGAGAGATAAAGATTGACGAGTTAGGAATAAAATAAATAGTTTATGGCAAACACAACAAACACTGCAACCACGCTGAACGGAACCATCTTAGTTAACGGTAATTCCACAATCACCACGTCCACAGGCACCAACCTTATGTATGCTAACGGTGGTGCGGTCTGGTCTGATAGAAGTCATATTGATGATGTTAAGGATTACATTGATTTTGCACTTGAACTTATGGGTATTGACTTAGATTTTCAGAAGTTTTCCAAAATGACTACTGATGAGAAGCAGGCAATGATAAGAGAGATGAAAATAAACAAAATAATAGACTAATATGTTACAGGTAGAAGTAGGAAAAGGTGGTATTGAAACCGCATTGAAAAAACTAAAAAGAAAGGTTGATAAAACTAAAATGATGAAAGAGTTACGTTCGAGAAAAGAGTTTATTAAACCAACTGATAAAAGAAGAACTGAACAAGGACGTGCCGAATATATCAATAAAAAGTATGGTTCTCAGGAATGAATATAAATAAAAACTATTATACAATACTCGGAATTCCGAATACATCGGATGAGAAATCTATTAAGAAAAAATATTATAAATTAAGCTTTGTAAACCATCCAGATAAAGGTGGGGATGCTTCAGTTTTTGCTGAGATGACTGAGGCTTACGACGTACTTTGTTCGGATCTAAGGAAGGACTATGATGTCAAAAGTCGTTTTGGTAACTCATATAATGAGTATTATGAGTTTTTCGACATAAATATTGAAATGGATTATGAAGCAGAGAAAGAAAGACTGAGTAGATTCAAAAAGAACGAAATGTTAGACATATACATTGAAGAACCTGATGACTTTAAGGGTACTCTGGAATATGAACGTTGGGTAAGATGTAAGACATGTGATGGTACTGGAAAAGATATGTCATCAAAGATAGTTATACGTGATGTGGATGGTAACATAGTAAAGGTATTTGATGGTGAGGATGGCTGTGACTTCTGTGAAGGTTCTGGAAAATATATGGATCAACCATGTGCATTCTGTGATGGTAATGGTAAAGTTGGTATGAATCCATGTGGTTCTTGTAAAGGTGAGAGAAGGATATTAGGAAAACAAAAACTTAGTAAAATAAAGTTAAGTGGTGGTGAAACTACAAAAATAGAGGCAATGGGTAATGTATCCAAAACTGAGGCAGGACGTGTTGGTAATCTTATAATCCGGAGTAAAGACCAATAATATCATCTCCTTCTGTATCCTGTGTTCGGTATATGTTGTAATCTTGTTGCCAGTTAATTCCGGAAGGAATACCAATATCTGGTGCAATTAGTTTGGCTACGAATGTGTTTATAACTTCGTTCTGTGTCGATTCCTCAACTATATCATCAATAGAATCGACAATTAAAGGTGCTTCACCATTTTTTGGTATCTGAATAGATGTATTTATATTACCTAATTTACCTGATGGACTTTTGAAATATTTAAAAAATGGTATCATGTCTAATTCATAGAACTTCAAATTGTCTATATAAAATTCAGCAGATGATGTACCATCTCTACCAACACCGGTGAAATTCATCATAAGGTTCTTCTTATTGAAGAAAAACTCTTGTTTAGTTTTACCTATTGTGTTTATATGATTTACATTTTCATATATCGGTAAATATGAAGACTTTAATTCGGAATCAAGACCTATACCATTAACATCATATGTTTTTCTAATAGATGTATTTATGTTATTGAAATTTATAGCAGGTCTAATAATACCATCACCTTTATCTATTGTAGTACTTGATGTCCCAGTGGTGAAGTCGATAAGGTCAAATTCTGCCATTGTATACCTTCCTCTTTCCACTGTTGATTTTTCTTTACCATTTGTTCTATTTGGTATTTGATATGCTGGAGTCAAATCTAACATACCTCCCGCATTTATAACGGAGACTCTTAACTCTTTACCTTGTGTTGGACTATCATTTGTTATTGGTTCTGGTGTTCTTGAAAAAGTTGCACTACTACTCATAGTTAAACTGATAATAAAATTACCAGTAACATCCCAGGTACTTCTATTATTATCAGTAGTCAATTTAGTATCATTTATATCACTAGTGGTTGCTAATATTTTTGATATATCAGTAATATATTCACCATCTAAAGTTGGTCCAGTTATCTGTATTACTTTATTTATATTGAGTTGAGATAGATAGAAATTATCTTTTATCCATAATGATAATTGATTGACTCCTAATTGTTGTTTAGTGGTTGGTATTTGTACTTTTGTATATGGAACTACGAAATCCCAGCCGAGTTTTCTAAATTGTTCTACTCCTTTATCGGTATCTGTACTTTCAAAGTAATCTTCAAATGATGAAACATCACCAATATAGTCTGATGTTTTTTTGTATTTTGAACCTAAGAAATATTTTCTATTTGAAAGTGAGTAACTATCTCTAAATATTGAAGTACTTGAAAGTACATCCGATGTAGGGTAACCATAAAGATTGTTATCAGAATACATTCTTTTTGAGAATGGTTCAGTATTTGTAGGTGGTCTTCCTATATTGACCGCTGATTGATTAGAGTAGTTTACATCTATCCATGAATTGTATGAGAAAACTCTTTCAGAAGTCATTGTTTCAATTGATGTACTTTTTGATATATTATTAGACCTGAATTCAAAATTTTGAATCAATCCAGTTGATATTACACTTAGTATTTGTCCACCACCACTGATTGATTTATATTCATCTATCCAACTTATTCCGGTTATTATATTTTTATCATCCGGTGTCTTTTGTACTTCGGTTGTTCCAAAATAGCCTATATTTCCATCTGATTTAGAGTATGTAATTGATATTATATCACCTTTTGTTAGACCGTGTGGTTGAGGTGTTGAAATTTGTAACCATGAATTATTATCTAATACTCCGAGTTTAGTCTGATTCCATTGTAAAGATTTTTTACGTGCAGTGAAATGTCCACCATTAAATATACCATCAATCCATTGACTCTCATCCATTTTAGTTATCATTGGATATCCAGAGAAAAGACCATTATTCCATACTCCCCTAAAAAGACCACTTAGGAATACACCATTCAACCATATGTTTTTTGTGATAGTTATTCTGTGATTTTCGGAATCTATCTCTATTCTACGCAATGGGAAATCCGTATCAAATTCTACCTCTATTCCATTTTCTGTTATATCATTTACTTTGTAGAATTTTTTTAGAAGTCTTCTATTATCATTTATATCTATTGCCGTTACATTACCAATGGCGACTTTATCACCAATCTTTATTTTACTAACTGAATAGGAATAAGTGCTACCCTTTATAGTGAATCTCCATGTTCTATCTTTATTATATGAGTAATAATTATCAATTGAATAAAATTCTTCGCGTGTTATATCATCTCTAAATCCATTATTCCAAACACCATTTTCCCATATACCAGAATAAAAACTTGAGTTACCTGCTTTTGAATTATATGATGATACAACTTTGTTTTTTTCAAATACTGTATTTCCAGTACCAATATCAATTTTATAACTAACATCATTAGTAGTTTGTGACCAATTATTACCAGACGAGATAATAGTATTATTGGATTTATGGTAATTGGTAATTATAGAGAAATCACTTAATATTATTGTTGAATAAGTAGCAAATCCGGTAGTACCATTTGATAAAATAAAACCAGTTGCAGTTGACTTTATCTTATTATCTACTATATTAGTAGATATTTTATAAACAGTCTCATCTGCTTTTTTTGTTCTAAACTCCAATATTGGATCTGCAACAAAGAATAAATATTGATTACCTTCTAATCCATAAAATTCACATGTCTGTGTGTTTTTACCATCATCATTGATACTTTTACGCATCTTACCAATTAGTGTAACATCACCCGATAATAAAAGATCATCGATATTTGTCTGCCACCACTCACTCTCTGATTTTTTATATGGTAGATTTTTACCAACATATATACTTACACCAAAGTTACTATCATTGGAATATTCAAACTTAACACTAAACTCTTGTTGATTTATAAACATCGCTGCAAAGTTATTAACTAAATATTTCATTGATGCACTTTTATTGGAATAGTAATCGTATACGTTACCACCCACTGGCATATTAAGATTTACATCTATGTCGGGATTGTTATTACCTGGTGCAACTTTATCAAACCAAACGAGTTTTTTTTCATCACTTAAATAGTTCCAACCTTTTGAACCCATCGGTTCACCATTTATCGAGATAGTTGTTATTTTAGAACCTTGTCCGGTTACTGCCGGTCCTACAACTGTCTGGTTGAGAAAATTGAAACTTGCATATCCTTGTATGTCCCAGGGACAATCTATTATATCAACATTTGATATACCACAAGATGCAAATTTAGATTTTGCGGTATATGTTATTGGATTTTGTGCAATATTTGCATCTTTCTTACATATAATTGTATGTACTGGTTTACCAGTCATTTTTGCATCATCATCTAATAATTTAGAATTATTATAACTAAAACCATTTATATTACCATAAGAGTTTATATTTATATTTGATATTTTGGTAATTATGTCATCACCTAATCCATTTATTATAGTGTTTATATATGGTGTTTGTATCTTTTGAACTTCACCCCATGGTAAAGTGATATATAAATCAGATGTGTATGCATCACTATTTGTGTTTTCGAATATAATTGATGACGACATTCGTTTACCATATACATAATTTTCAGTTGATGTACTAAATAGATAATTAGTACCCATAACAAATTTTTGATCCATATAATAATGGATAGGGGCCTTCTTATCTGCTAAAATTTGATTTCTTGTAATATATGGCAATTGTCTTCTGGTAGTACTTTGTTCTACCAAAGTCCATAGATTTAATGCCTGGTACCAACCAACATTTATTTCAGGTATTGGGTATTTTGTTAATGCCATATACTATATATTATTACAATGTATTCATCAATACAATTTAGGGTCTGTATACGAGTCTAACATCTGTGGTCCATAAACTGCATAATCTCTTCTCCAATTAACAATTGCAGGTATTTGTGTATTAAAGGAAACAAATTTAGATACGAATAAATTTACAACTTCATTCTCTGTCGTTGCATCGATTACTTTATCACTTGATTCTATAAGACCGGGTGACATACCAGTATTTGGTATCTGTACTGAAGTATTTATATTACCTGTTTTACCAAACGGATTTTTGAAATATTGGAAGAATGGTACCATATCAACCTCATACAATTTAAGGTTATCAATCATATATTCTGAGTATCGACCACCTAAACTTCCGTAACCAGTGAAACTCATAAGTATGTTTCTTTTATTAAAGAAAAACTCTTGTTTTTTCTGACCAAAAGTTGCAACATGGTTAACATTTTTGTATATTGGTAAATATGTTGCACTTAGATTAACTACACCTTTGGTTGTCTTTCTAAAAACTCGGTTAATATTATTAAAATGTATTGGTGGTAATGTTCCAATATCATCTGTGTATTCACCCTTACCATCGGCACTACCTTTATAGTTGATAAGATCGAATTCAACCATTGTGTATCTTTGTTTTGGAACTGGATCAACATCATCACCTTCAATATTTTTATTTTCTTTTAGGTAAAGTATACCACCATTACCAAGTGCGTTTACTAAAAGTTCTTTACCTTGGCCCGGTATTTTTTGTTCAGATGGTTCAGGTGTCCTAGAAAACTTTATAGATCCGGATTGTGTTGTAGATATGTAAAAATTTATATCGGAAGGTTTTTGACCATCTGGTATAGTATTGATTGCCCATGATGGTCCTTCGTTGATTGAATTTGTAGATAAAAACATCATACTTGAAGTATTGACTGTATATTGTGTTAAGTCTTTTGTCACATTATCAATAGTTGTTGAGACAGACATAATATCATATGAAACAATTTGATTACCTAATCCATTGTTTGCGACCGCCCAAATCTCAACAGGGCCTGTTATAGTTACACTTCCTGTTAATGACATAACATATGGATTATCAATAGGTATTTTTAATGACAATTTACCATTTGATTTCTCTGCGGTTGTAGCGGTTATCTTTCGTATAGTTTCCTGTGATTTTGACCACTTCCATCCCTGTTCTCTAAATGCTAAATCACCTTGTGTTGTATCAGTTGGATCGAAATAATTTTCAAATCCAGAAGATTCACCAACATAATCTTTGTATATTTTATACTTCTTACCTAATCTATAATTTCGAACCATACGTGAATAACTATCTCTGAAAGTTGATTTACTGGATAAAACATCATTACTTGGATATCCGTATAGATTATTTTCAGAATATGCCTTATCGTGTTCATTTAGTAATGTCTGTGGTCTTCCTATATTTATAGCACTTTTATTTGAATAATTTATATCCATCCATGAATTATAAGAGAATACCCTCTCTGATATTAGAGTATCTAGTGATGTTACGGTTGATACATTATTTGAATGAAATTCAAAATTTTGTACGAGACCATCCGATATAGATGTTATAAAAGTTATTGATTTTATCTCTTCAAGTTCTTTTCTCCATCCAATACCAGTAACTACGGTTTTTGAATCAGGAACATCAAGAACAATTGTTGAACCCAAAACACCTTTATTTGTAAAGTTAGTAGAGTACGTCATCGATATTACATCATCTTTCTCTATGTTATGATTGTTTGTAAAAGATATTGCCAATCTTTCTTTATCATCTACTTTGTAAGATTTGGCAATATTATCACCTGATGATGTAATTCTCAATTTTTTGGCAGTAAAGTGACCACCGTTAAATATACCATCTATCCAGTGTGATGAATCCATTTTAGTTATCATTGGGAATCCAGAAAAAAGACCATTATTCCAAACACCTTTGAAATAGCCATTTAGGAAAACACCATTAAGCCATATATTTTTAGTTACAAGTATCCTGTGTTCTGATGAATCCTTCTCTATTCTTCTAACTGGAAAGTCGGTATCAAATTCAACAACAATAGAATCAATTGTTTTTGATATAATCCTAAAATGACTTTTAAGTAATTTTCTATCATCATTTATATCTATAGCAACAACATTACTTATCGCAACAGTATCACCAACATTGAAATAATTAACCGATACTTCCCTACCAACTATTGCCATTCTCCAAGTTCGATCTTTATCATATGAATAATATTGACCAACTGAGTTGAATTCTCTGGTTGTTATATCAGATCTCCATCCATTATTCCATACACCATTTTCCCAAATACCGGAATGCATTGTTCCATTACCAGATTTAGTACTAACTATAATTGTCGAATTTATACTATCTGAGAATACATTATTACCAACACCCAACTTAATTGAGTATGCGGCATTTGTTATATTTGTTTTATAACTACCTGTTTCTTTTATTTGATGAAGTAAGTTATTTGCATTATTATATGTTCCTGATACTCCAAAATTACTAATTTCTATAACAGAATATGTTCCTATTCCATAGGAACCTGAACTCAATTTATAACCTTGTGGTGGTGGATTCTCATTAATTAAAGTTTTACTACCATTGAAATTTATATCTTTACTAAAATCCAATATTGGTTCTGCAACAAAAAATACATATTGATTTCCTACTAAACCAATGAATTCACATTTTTGTTTTTCGCCAACACTATTACCCATTTCACCAATTTTCTTAACCCTACCTTTTTCTATTAATTCATCTATATTTGTCATCAAATTACCATCTTTCCATGGTAACTCACCACCCATATACATAGTTATCTTCGAAGGACTATAATTTGTATATTCGAAATTTAGATTGAATAATTGATAAGGAACATATGTAGATATGAAGTTATTTGACATATATCCAATATCACTGGTTTTACCTGAGAAATAATCATTTGGATTACCACCCATCGGAAAACATTTATTAATATCGGTACCAGTATATAAACTATCAAACCATAAAAACTTACCATCTTTTGGTAAGTAATGCCAACCTCTACCAGCATATGGTCTACCATAGTAGAAATAAGGTACTATTATTGGTGCATCTGGATCAACCTGACCATTTGTTGTTTGTGTCATTACATTCCAGACAGCACTACCTTGTATTGTCCAATCGTTTTCAGAAACACTAACATGACAAAGTCCGGATTCAATAATACCATTTTGTGCACCAAAATTAGGACTTGTAATGTATGTTATTGGATTTTGTGGATTTGTCTTAGATGATATAAGTTTTTTTGGTTTTTCCTCATTACTATTGATAGTGTATCCATTTATGTTTGAATATGAATATATGTTTATTCTTTTTAGTTCATCAGGTACCTGAGGAAGTCCTATGAATGGTGGCAACATATCAATATCTTCGCCCCATGGAGTTTTAAGTGTTATATTAGGTTTAATAGTATTTTGATCTTGATAATAATTTTCAACTATTGTTCTAAATTGGAAATTTTTATCAGAATTGAATACATAATTTAGATAATAATGTATAGGATAACTTTTATCTACTTGATTTGTTTCATGTGTTGGAAATCCTATACCATCATAAATTCTTACGGTTAGATATGGTAAAATTCTTGCAGGTGCAGTAGTAACTTCTTTCCAACTATTGTATATCTGGTACCAAAAACCAGTATCTTTTTTAGTTGGTGGTATCCAATCAGTTATTGTGATACCTGCAGTTTTTATAAGTAAATCCTCACTAATCGTAGATGGGTAATTTGTTGATGTTCCATAATATGAATTAGCAATAACGGTCTTCGCATAATATGGATCTGCATAAAAAATAGTACCATTGGCATCGGCACGTTTAACAAATATTCGATAGTTCCATTTTATGTTTGCACCTACAATGAAAGAAGTACTAAAGTTTATACATCTATTTGCTATAGTACCATTACCACCTAATTGTGTTGGTAGATTAATTGTATATTGACTAAATGAAAGATTCTTTATGTATGTTATTTCATTGAAATTTTTATCTTCAATTGTTTTTTGTATAACACCATTTTGATCGAATATTTCCAATTTATAATTATCAACAAACTTATATTCGGTATCACCTGGTTTTTTCACAAGGAAACCTAATGATGATGGTAAATCTCCCGGATATACTAAATCATTTACAGAAATATCATTATTTGCTTTATTTTCTGTACCGGGTTTAAAAGATAAATTTTCTAACCAAAAGTGGCCTTTTAGTGTTACTTTATAACTAAGTCCTTGTGTATCTATTTGATCACCATTTACGGTTCCGTTATTATCAGGATTTGTTGTGGCGTTATATGTTTCATATGAATAACCAAACCTAATTTTTGGTTCATAATGATTGTATGTAGGTTTGGGTGGTTCTGTTGGTGTAACTACCGGTGCAACATAAGGAACCCATTTTTCTGGTGTTTTAAACCATGCAAAATAATTATTATTATTTGATTGTTCATAATAATTTGGATTTGTACTATTATCTATACTATTATCGGGAGTTGTTCTAGTGGGTGGTTGTGTTGGACTACATTTTGTGGATGATGTTGTAGGATTATCTCCAATTTTATAATAATAAGGTTGATTAGTTATATTACCATTTAATCCATTGTAATAACTATAATTTGGATTTATAAGTGTTAGATAATAATATGTATTTTCTAATAAACGAGGTTCAATATCGATTTTTATCACATCACCTAATTTTAGACCAGGCAGTGTATCCGGAAGATATTCATTTAAAGAACCCCTATATAACCTAAGTGTGTTTGTTGTAGCATCATATAAACTACCTTCACTGCTGAGTTCTGGATTATCTAAAAATAAATGATTACCTAACCCTGAGTTTGTTCCAATATATGCAGTTCCATCATTTCCATGTCCCATATATGTGGGAAACCATTCTATTGATATAGAATAATCATTAGTCCAGGGTGTTGTATTATCTGTTAACCAACTACGTTTTATTAAATATAAATCAATAAAATCTTGTTTACTTAACTCTATACCATCAAATTTGAAAACACCTTTTTGTTTATCATAATACTCAGAATCATCTAAACTAAATTCAATTATATTATTTGTGGTATCTAATTTGGTTATTTTACCTATAATAAATCTTCTTTCAGGACCATTATAATCATCAACAAATGGAATGGAACCATTTTTAATTATATTATCATTACTATCAGTGGCACGTAAAGTTAAATTCTGAAGAATGTATACCCATTGTGGTGGGGTATAATATGTTGTTTGACTACTTATATCATAGTGTGTAGAACTCTTTTCCTTACCAGTTGCAACTTTTACATAATTTTGTGGATCAAAAGGTTTAGTTTTATCACCAGTTATTTTTCGTAATTCATATTCAACCGCTATAACATCTCTTGATTTATAAGTATAAGTAAAACCACCCGACGCAGCAGTATTATTTAAATTTAGACAATTTACATATTGAGAATCTGGTTGTAATTCAAAACCAAATCCAATAGTAAGATTTTCATAACCATCTTTATTAGTACCCTCAGAAAATTCATATTTACGTATCCACTCGACTGTTTGGTATCGTGGAATTTGTATAATTACAGTACTACCACCATCATCACCACCAGTTGGATTTGTACCAGGACCATTTGGACCAACTGGACCAACCGGACCAACTGGATTAACTGTACCTCCTCCTCCACCAATTATTGAACCACCTGCATCACCACTACTTCGCCAAACTCTATCTACTGAATCCGGTCTTAATTGTATGTTATACCATTTATTTACGAACATTTATAATTGTAAATTTTTTAAGACCAAATTATTGGTGGGTAAAATATTTTATCATCTGTATTTGGAGTATAAGTTGAAAAGTGAGTATTTATTGTAGATGCCGTTATACCCATAACTTTATAATCAAGACTTGATATGTTATCAAAAACATTCCAGATGTGAATTTTTTTAGAATTTATATCAGATAAATCGCCACCCATAATCTTATTTCTCATATCTGTTATATCTAATATAGAAGTGTGTACTGGATTGGTTATCTGACCATCATAATCAAATTCAGAACCATACCAGTTTCCATTTTTCCATATTGGTGCAGTGTCTATTGAACCCCATGTAACATTATAAGCGTTCATATAATTTGATGTACCATCTTTGAACCACATTCCAATTCCGGTTCCAGAAATGAATTTGCCTAATATCCATTCAGAATAATAAAAATCACCATCTTCAAATATACCATTGTTCCATACCGTATTAGTAGTATTACTAAATCCACCAATCCATGGATTGAAAGATCCACCTATGAAAGTTCCTTTATTAAATGTACCAGATTGCCAAACTGAATTGATAATTTGACCATCTGAATTATCAAATGTACCAGATTGCCAAAGTATATTATTGAATTTTGCCGATTTATCACCCGATTTTTTACTTTTTACTCTTTCAGGCTCATCATACATCTTTTTATCAACTATGAATATATCATTTGCATCAGTTACCAAACCACTTCTCCATAAACCATAGAAACTCTGTGTATAAGACTCAACAAAACTAATAGCATTAGAACTAGTTGCAATTGTTTTTAAATTCCATCCACCTGATGCTAAACCACCACTACCATTGAATGTTCCGTATCTGAATATACCTTTATTCCATAATCGCCCATTAAATGTTCCATTGTTGAATTCTCCGGTATACCATGTAGAGTTAGCACCTTTCGAAGAGTTTCCAAACTCGCCGTCGTTGAATATACCACCTTGCCAAGTGTGTGAATTTATATTACCTATAATTGAATAACTACCACTCTCTTGCCATCCGTATGTGGATAGAAACTTACCACCATTGAATACACCATTCTTCCAAACTGCTAAGTCAATGAACTGACCACCATTGAATATACCATCGTTCCAAATTGCAGAATTTCGTATAGTGGTTTTTGTAGTTGGTTCTGGATTTAGTGTTAACTCCGCAGTAAGTCCAACTTTAAAATTATTTAATTCAATATTTGAAAGATTGGTCAAACCTGAATTTGTCAGAACGATATACCAATCACCATTTAAATTATTATTACCGAATAATTCCGAAATATTTGTTATGTTAGTTTCGGCACCGAATGACATAGAAAACTTACCTCTATGTGGTGAATTACTTATACTAATAGATGGTAAAGTTTTATCTGTACTAAAAATTGTATCTTTCATTTCAGTACCTTCACCAATACCGGTTGCCTTAATTCTAATCTTTTTACCATTTGGCGATACTAAATATATTTGTGTGTTTCTAACCATAAGGACTGGTTCACAACGAAAATCAAGCTTTAACTCTACATTAAGTAGATTTGTTATATTATTATTTGTAACTTCAATTTTAAGTTTAACTTCTCGATTAGAGTCGAATTTAAATAAACCATTTTCTGTTTTACTATATTTACTCTGATTTGTATTATCAACATAATTATTCTCATTTGCACCAAATTGGCCCGAATTGAAAATACCGCCATTCCATACAATTGAACTTGTCTTACCTGTACCAGAAGTATCATCTGCTACAAAAGTTGCATTATTTACAGTAGTAAAATTAACTTCTCCACCATAGAATTGAGTCTCTGATGTTGCAGTTGTCTCATTTCCAAAAACACCACCATTTAAAGTACCTCCATACCATTTTGATGCGTAGAAATTACCACCATTGAATTGACCACCTTCCCAATCTGACTTAATAAATTCACCACCATTGAATTGACCTTTTCTCCACGAATGTCTATCATTTGATGTTGTTCCCACTGTCTTTCCTCCCATCCAATGTGAGAGTATTCTATTAGTATTATAAAACTCTTTACCTGGTAAAGGTTGTGCGTTGTAACTACTTGATTGATAAAATATACCACCATCGAATACACCATCTATCCATGAAGAATTTCTTACGGTACCCTTAGATATATTCACTTTGTTTAGAACTGACTCATTTACTATACCATCAATCCATTTGTCGGTTCCACCAGCAAGTGCTGAATTGTGATATGTAGCTGGTCCTAATATATTAGAATTATTAGAAAATGTAATTTCAGACAACAAAAGTGACTTAGCCATTGCAACATCAACTAAGTCCTTATTCGATGAGTCATATCTTTCATTTCCTATTGTGTTACCGATGAGAGTTGATCTCCTAAATAATCCAGACTTTATCTTTGTTTGTGATATCTTTGTTCTGGTAAAATTAATCCATCTGTTTTTTGCATCGATACTAACGAAAAGTCCACCCGCAGTAAGTCCTTTTATTAGTTCGGCACCATATAATGGACTAAGTGTTATATATGGTGGGTTGTAGTTAACAACTTTCCATGAATCTGGTAGTCTGACTACAGTTTGTTCAACATCGGTGATTGTTATTGTGGCATCAATACCACCGGTTTTATTCGAACCCATACCTGGAACATTGATGTAAAGAACATCACCTACTTTATATTCGAAACCTTTATTTTTTATTGTTACAGAAGTTATATATTCATCACTATTACTATTTAAAGACCAAGTGAAGTCAATTAGTGCACCATATCCATCTCCATCTAATTTATATTGTGGTGATATATCTGCTCTGTCATCGAAATATCCTGAACCGGTAGATGAAATAGTGATACCTAATATCCTACCACGTGTAGTATAGTCTAATCCGGAAACAAAAAGTATGTCACCGACCTTTATATCACTTTGATAAGTAGTTGAATCTCTATCAGAGATTTCTATACCATAATTCAGATACTCACCCGTACGTGTCTGTGTTTTAACGGTTATATCACCGGTTACTAAATCAGGTGTTACGTCATATGTTATTATATCAAGTGTGTTATCGTTTTTAGAAAAAGTTAACTCACTATTATATGCAATATCGTTACCACTATTCCAAACACTAGAATCAACTATACCACTTTCTATATTAGAATCAATTATATATGCCTCTGAATAATTAACAAAATTTCCCAAACTATTCGGTAATACATAATCGATACTTGAAACGGATTGTGTTGGTGAATTGAAATTTAATCCGGCAATTGTTCTATTATTATTATCAACCAATGAAACAAATATATCAATAGAGTACATTTGATTTGGATTCTCAATGATAGTATCTGTTATATACCCATTTATTACACCACCCTTAACATTATTTGTAGGAACTCTGTATTCAACACTTGAATAAATCCACTCGTTTTCTTCTGGTGTTGTAAGAAAGGCACCACATCTTACACCTCTTTTGTAAAAGTGATTCATTGGAATGTCGACTGTTATATTATCACCTGTTGAATTGAATGCATCATCATATTCTACCCAACCACCCAAAACGAACTTTCGATCAAATAGGTTTAGAAGTGCTTGGTTATTCTGTATCAATAGTCCTCTTATGTAAAACGAGTCACCAGATTTTAGTTTTTGATAATCTGATTCACCTATGTAGAATTTGTATACTTTAAAGTCTATACCTTCACTAAATGTTGCACCATATTTTGAACCTCTCTTCTCCGATGCAGACCATTCATCATATCCTGCTATTTTTATGATACTATCGGATATTATGGTTGTGTTCTTCAATACAGAGTCTTTACTCCAAGAGTTTATATGTTTTACTCCATCAAAAATTGAGTTTTTTGATCGTGAGTTCTTAACAGCACCACCTGTAAGACTGGTATTGTTAAAAACACAGGATTCATATAAACCACCAATTAGTGAGTGTTCATACTGAATTGTTTGACCAGTAACGTAAGATTCAACAACTGGTAATGATGGTGTCATTCCGAAACGACTATTTCTTACTATTGATGCATATATACTGGTATTCTCAAAGTCTGAATTGAGTACGAAGTTGAATCCGTAACCACCATTATTATAAGTATTCAGTTTTTGCATCGGTTTTCTACTTCGGTCTAATGTAGTTTTATAACTTTCTTCGAGAAATATATTAGAAAACATAGATCCATATACCCATGATGTATTTAAAAGTGTTCCACCTAACCAGTTTCCAGTACCATTCCACTTTATCTTTTCGTGCATACTACCATATAAACCACTATACATATGACCTTTGAAGTCACCACCTCTGAAATTACACTTTGTGATAACTGCTTTTGTTACTTTACTAGTGTCATTATCAATAACCCATTTACCTTTTGTGGAATCATATTTATAAACATTACCCTCTGTAAATTCTGTACCTAAATATTTAAAATTACCCTCGACTATAACTATTTTACCATTTAAGTAATATCTAAAATCTGTCTTAGGATTGGAATAGGAACTTGCAAGTGAGAATGTTCCAGTCATAAACATATCTGTTATGTTTTTCCAAGTCTCACCTTTTGTGCCCGAAATAAGTGCAGGATCGTATGCCGGTTCTCTAACATAAAAACCAGGTGATGCAGTAATGCCTGCAGTTCTCGTCCAACCATCTTGTATATTTGGATAATCATAATCTATGAATGCTATGTTATTTTGGTAATAATCGAATTTACCACCCATATACCCACCTCTAGTTGTAAGTTGTCTATTTGCAGTAACAAACTTATCATATGAACTAAGGTGATATATTCTAACATAGTCTGTTGTAAGTTCTAATCCAAGGTCTCCCTCGGTTGGTGTCTTTCCTGTATAGTCGATGTCTAATACGATGCGACATTTATCCACCATAAGTACTTTGTAACCATCTGAACCTTTGGCATATTTATTCTTTGTGACTAAATTTGAACTATCATAGTTACCATTTATTATGAAAACTTTATCACCAACTTTTAAGTTGGTATTTACCTCAGTGTAAAATAATGTCTTTTTAACACCAGCATACTCATATTCTTCAACGTAATTTACTAATGGTGAACTTACGTGCACGTCAGAATATTTTGTAGTTGAAAGTCCACTGAATGTACCGACTATGTTAACGTCGTTACCCAGTGAGTTGTAGTTTGTAAGTGTTGTTAAAGATACGATTCCCATTCTGGTTAGGGTATGTTTTTGAATTATATATTAAACAAAGACACCCTCTTGGAAACAAAGGATTGTTAGTAACATACAATTAAAATGATGAATAAATTAAAAACTACACTATTTTTAATACTACTACACACGGTAGTCTTTACACAGAATATTTCTGTATCTGGACATAAGTTCAATATTGTACATAGTGACCTAACATTCTATTTGGACAATGACACATGTTCGGTATTATCAATACACCGAGTAACTTACAAAAAGATGTTGACTATTGATGGTGATCGAAGTAATAAATGGCACAAAGAAAAACCTTATGGACCTTACAATAAAAACCTGTATAAAAAGACAGGATATGATTTAGGACACCTAACACCATCGAATATGACATCTTATAATGATACTATCAACTATCATTCATTTAGTCTATTTAATCAAGCACCTCAACTAGCAGCATTCAATAGGGGTAAATGGTCACAATTAGAAAAAAAGGTTCTGAAAGATTTATTAAAAAGAAAATGTGATGCCATCATAATAACAGGAGTTATATATGATAAGAATTCAAAAAAACTTACGAATTCACGTATAAAGATACCTTTATCATTCTTTAAGATAGTGATTACTAAATCAACTATTGAATGTTGGATGGGTTCAAATGTGAACGGTGAAATCGTCAGTACTGACCTAAAAACTATAATGGAAGTATCGAAAAAAAACGGAAATTCATTAGTTATTTTGATAAAAAATTAGTATATTTGTGTCTATGAAGAAAAAAATACTTTTATTCACAGGGGCAGGTGTCTCAAAGGAAAGCGGAATTGAGACCTTTCGTGATTCTGCTGAATCATTATGGAACAACCACAGAATTGAAGATGTGGCGACTATTGATGCGTGGCGTAAGAACCGTGAATTAGTTCTCGGCTTTTACAACGCAAGACGTGCACAACTCTTATCAGTATTACCAAACATAGCACACGAAATAATAGCAGATCTTGAAAAAGATTTTGATGTAACCGTTGTTACGCAAAATGTAGACGACTTACACGAACGTGCCGGTTCGACCAATATAGTTCATCTACATGGTGAGTTAAAAAAATCTCGTTCGACTTTTCCTGGATCGACAGAGGTATACGATTGTGATGGTGATATAAAAATTGGAGACAAATGTCCACGCGGTGCACAACTTCGCCCACATATCGTATGGTTTGGTGAAAATTTAAATGGACAGGATTTAGATAAAGCAACTGATGCTGCTACCGAGTGTGATGTGTGTATAATTGTAGGAACTTCTATGCAGGTTTTTCCGGCAAATGAAATACCTTTTCTAACTAAAGAAGATTGTGAGATATTCTACGTAGATCCCAGTAATGGTGACTTTTATATACCAGAATTTAGAAAACCATTCTTTCACCACATAAAAGAACCAGCAACTACAGGTATGGTTAAAGTTGCAGAAATATTAAGAAATGGAAATAGACACTAAGAAATATATCGAGTATATTAAAGAACTACACCAGAAGGAAAAAGAGAAGGATTGGGCCAGGCGTACTGATAGGATATATCGTATGATGGCGATGAAAATGTTGAGTGATAAAAGAAAAGAAAGAATAAAGGAAATATGGAAATAAAAAACCCGCTGATTGCGGGTTTTTTATTATTTTTTGAATTCAGTTTTATCATTAGAAATATAGAAATTATCAAAATCAAAATATTTATCGTATACTTCTAATACTTTTTTCAGATTTACCTCATCAAGTATCTCATTAACTGACCAACCAGCAGGATTTATCCATTGATTTACATTTTTATATCTAAGTATCTCATCTTTCTTCTTTCTTACCTCAAAATAATCCTTAACCAAATTGAACCTATCTTTTGTTAAATGTTTCTTTGGATTTGAAAGAACTTTTTTGGTTGCATCAACAACTGCATTAAAGTTTTTGTTAGATGTTTGTGTTGCCAATGTTACTATACCTTGCTCGTGCATTCTTGATTGATAACAATGTATATAATACACAAGTCCTCTGTTTTCTCTTATTTCTTGATATAATGGAGATTTAAGTCCTAATGAAAGCATTGCATTAATAAAATGAACATATGCAAAATCCTCTTCTATTATAGGTGATAACATAACAACTGAAGTTTTATCTTTGAACTCGTTTCCTAACTCGAGAGGTACATTGTGATTTCCAAATGCAGTACTTTTGACAATTTTTCTGTCTGCAAAATCTAACTCGTTGTTTTTGTAGTCTTTCCCTTTGGAAACATTTATTATTTTTGAAGGTTTGGCGTACTGTAGCTCCCAGAAGTTTATTATATCCATAAACTTAAGTTTTTCCAAATCCTCTTTTAATCCAATTGGTCCATAATCATTGAATAATTTTCTATCTAAGTTTATTTGATGTACCTCAGTTTGTCCATTCATTGCATCTAAATATTCTTCCAGTACAATTTTTCTTTCATTTTCAAATTGTTCTTTGGTAATTTTAAAATCAAAGATTAAATCTATTATGATATATTTCCATTTATTTACTTTTTCTTCTAATCCTTGGATGTACATACAGATTTCGTTTGAACTTGTCCATAGATTCCACTCGATTCCATCTCTATCAAAATCTTCCTGTAAGTGGTCTATCATTTTAGTTTGTAGATGTTCACATAAATGTGCTATTCCGTACCAACCTTTCTTTTCTAAGTTGGTAGAACCTTCCCATATAATATAAAATGAACTAAGATTATTTTGACTTTTTAAATTAATTATCATTTTCTTCCAAATATTTTTTTATTATAAAATCAATTAATCTTGATTTTTTATAGAATTTTTTTTCAATTGTTAATTCGTCCAATTTTTTATTGGATTCATTATCTATACTTATAGATATTTTTACTTTTCTTTTATCTTCCGGTATTTTAGACATAATTAATTATATATAAAAAAAATATTTTGTTTATAAAAAGTAGTAAAAAGGTAAGAAGGTGTGTGTTTAATTTTTATATATAAATATATGATTATCGATAAAGAAGTTTTAATTAAAATGAATTCTAAACACATCTCTAAGTATAGAGAAATGGGTTATGATTGTAATGTTGGTGAAACAATCAATATAAAAATTGAACATTTACCAAAATATTCAAAATGTAGAGTAAATGTTAGTTGTGATGATTGTGGATTTGAAAATAATATAATGTATATATGTTATACAAAGTTAATAGAAAAATTTAATAAATATCGATGTTTTAAGTGTGGTAAGGAAGAGACTAAGAAAACATCAATGGAACGATATGGTGTAGACAATCCTTCAAAATGTAAAGAGATATCAAGTAAAATATCACAAACACATAAAATGAAGACTGATTTGGAAAAAAATGAAATGCTCGAAAAACAGAAAGAGACTTTACATTTAAAATACGGAAGTTGGTTCACACAGACAGATGAATATAGAAAAAAGATAAAAAAAACAAGTATTGAGAAATATGGTGTATCCGATTATAGAAGCTCTGATGTTTTCAAAAATAAAGTAAGGGAAACTCTACTCAAACGATATGGTGTTAGTTTTATATCACATATACCTGAATTTAAGTTAAAATCTTGGTTCGGTAATAAAATAAATGGTGAGTATAGAGATATAAGATACCAAGGCACCTATGAGCTCGACTTTCTCGAACGGTACTATGAGAGGTTGAATATAGGTAAAGTAGAACCTATTCGTTATAAACACAATGATAAATATCACTACTATCATCCCGACTTCTACATACCAGACTACAACCTGATTGTGGAAATAAAATCGACATATACTTACAACTACGACTTAGATAGGAACCAGGCGAAACGAGATTATTCGATTCGTGCGGGCTACAACTTTATGTTCATAATAGACAAAGATTACACTGATTTCGAAGAGTTTTTATAAATCCCAGGAATTCACAGTATCAATGTTCCATTCAGGAAGATTTTCGGATATAAGTCCGTATGCGTTGGCAGTGTCCTCGTCTAATAGTGTCGGATTCCAAGCACCTACGTTGTATACCACTCCTATGTCCATACCCATTTCAATATCACCGTTTTGGTTTCGTTCGAAAAACTCGTTATCGACCGGTTCATAGAACTGCCAACTTAGGTCGTCGATTCCTACAGACATCTTTTTGAGTATATCTTGGTCAAATTGTATGCTTGCTTGATTTCCTCCACCAAAATTTATATTAACAATCAACAATATTTGTCCGTCTTCTACCTCTTCGATATCATTTTTAGGATTCTCATAAATTTCGTAAGCAACTCTCAGTAACATATCCAATACTTCTTGTATATTACATGTCTCAAACAGGTATTCCTTGCTAAGTTCACTTGTTTTCTTTTCGAAACTTTCGAATGTCTTAATCTTTCTCATATTGTATATATTATTTCCTTTTTGTATATTTGTAGAAAATACTATATGAAAATTAGGGCAATAAAGGATAGTGCTAGTCTTATCAATGGTCACTTATATGAGGTCGCTGCGATATACAATGCCGGCGGAAACGGTAGGGTACAGCTCGTAGAGACCGGTGGATCTCACTTCGCGAGTTATTTCACAGACATCAACGGTAATCCACTACCGAATATAAACGCACATTACAAAGACACACACACATTCACCAAATTTGAGGACCTCAAAGTTGGTGATTTGGTAATATGTAAGTCGAAGGGACACAAAACACTTACATACGGTAAGATGTATCGTATCGAGGACCTGATAGCCAAAAAGGTACCAAACTCGATATACTACAGGGAGCAGAAGATAAAACTAGAGGGTGTTCCTCGGACCTACACGTATAGTAGTTGGAACTGGCGGATGCTCAGCAAGGACGAGCAACGTGACATACATCTGTTAGAGGTTCTCGACAATCAGGCGCCGGACATAGTTACGGAGATTATAACCGATAAATTCGCAGCTATGCCTAACCCGGAATTCGAGCTCTTCAACGCGATTTGTGAGTCTATGACCGATAGTAAAAGGCACCACTACGGATTGATTGACTGGTATTGTAGAACAGTTCCTGGTAAGAGGATGAACGCTAAACCGGGGGATTTTGAGAGGATATTAGATATGCCACTGAGAGAGATTATAAAACTAATTGACGAAAACACAAGATAAAAAAAAACGAAGCAAATGCTTCGTTTTTTATTTTAAAATAAAAAAGCCTTCATTAGAAGGCTTTCTATTATCCCAATGTTAGGAATATTTTTCGTGAGTTTCTGTCTACACTTAAAACTTTCACTTTAACATCTTGTCCAGCAGAGAACTTTTTACCAAGTTTCTCCATCTCTGATGTGTGAATAAGACCGATTGTTTCTTCGTCTAAATGAACTAATGTTCCGAATTGTTTCGTATCCTTCACCTTACCTTCGATGACTTGTCCGTTTTTGATTGTGTCCCAAAGAGTCTCTCTTAAAATTTGAGTAAGGATAATTTTGTCTCTCTTGATGTCTCCTTTATTGTTTCTTACAATCTCTTTGATGTAGAATTCAATTTCAAAACCAGGTTTGATTTCATCAAGTTTTTCTTGCCACTCAGGATGTACGTTAGCTTTATGAATCATACCAGTAAGACATCCTTCGAATTCTACGAATACACCAAATGGAAGTGTTCCTGTAACATGACCTGTATAGACTTTACCAAATTCAAGATTTTTTATTGCCTCAGGAATAAGTGATTGTAAATATTTTCTTCTTGATACGATATAAGTTCCTTCTTGTTCAGAATATGATTCGATACCAAGTTCTAATTCAGAACCTACAATTGAGTTTGGATCGTGTAGTTTATTGATTCCTGCTAATGTGTTAGGCATAAATCCAGGTAATGTAACTCCACCCATATGTATCTCTACATCATAACCAGCAGGATTTAATGATTTTATAATTCCAATTACTGGTGCACCATCACCTAATGATTTGATATGTGCGTGAGCTCTACTTTCATAAAGATTTGCAATACTTCCTCTTATAAGAAAGTTGTTGTTATTCACTTCCACAATAAGTAAGTCAATCATCTCACCCACTTCTGTGTTTTTGAGGTATTTAGCCTCTTGGTTTCTGTTGTCTACTCTTACGTAGTCTTTGTATCCACTAACTTCGAAAACAAAGTTATCTGCGTTCCCACCAACGAATTCGGCAGTTACAACTTCACCTCTTGTTGGAAAATTTACTTCTACTGCATCGTATAAGTAAGCCATTTCTTGGTACTCTTTGGTCTGTCTTCTGGCAGCCATTGCTTTTTTGTTACCTAATCTATCGTCTTGCTCGAAGAGGTAGGCTAATTCCTCGTTACCGATTTGTGTTTGCATATTCATATGTTTTATGGTTATCTTTTATAATAAAATTTAGAACAACTGTTTAGTTTTTATTCCTAATAATTTTGTTTTTGTGCATATAATCTCTTAGACGAGCAGCATCTTCGTATCTTTCCTCTTCTATTAGATTCTTAAGTTTTTCATTAAGTGATTTTTCTATTTCCTCAGGAGACTTTGTTTTGTTCTCCTCTGAAAGAGAATTATAATATTCATTCATTTGATTTATGTTTGCAAAATAGATTACAGGAAGTCTGGAATCTTCCGATAAATCTGTGTTTTTTAGACGTGCGTTTTCTTCAATTGCACTTATAAAATTCTCAGTTAATGCAGAATTATCTATCAAATACTTTGCTAAATGATATGGTCTGTTTTTAAACATTTTGATTAACAGGACCAGATTTTTGTATAAGTTTTCATTATCCATATATTTTTTATATGGACTAATATGATAAGTTTAAATCTTTTCGAAAAATAGATTGAAATAGTAGTCAATTTTATATTGAGTACTTGGTTTTTCTTGTTTGAATGTTATACGTACATTATCCTGATTATAGTCAAAAGTGGTCTGTATTTTACGATTTAGATAAGTAGGTATTGCAAGGTTCTCATCCCAACCACATCTAAACCTAAGTACATTTTGACTTTTTAATTCAACGTATTTTATGTATAAATCTATACGTGATATTTTATATCTATTTACAACATTCATCCAAACATAATTATTAACTGCCTGATTAACGTTGTTATATATGGTCATATTAGATCTAACACCTTCAAATGTTCGTGTTGTTTTTATTTTAGCATAAAGACATTCTGCTAATATCTCAGATAACTTTATATCGATAATCCACTGGGTTGAGTTATCTCTACCATATTGTGATTGTGTCTCATCTAATGATATCGTATGAAGAGACTCTTTTTTATCAGATAGCGACATTATCTGTGGTTCTATTGTAGTCTCTGTATCTAAATCAAATTGTTCACCACTTGGCATTTCATACCAAACAAATTTATCATTATTTATAAGTAGTGAGTCTTCAACTTCTAACATTTTGGCACCAAAGAAATTACTTTCTTCCAACATATTTAGTGTTCCAAAGACTTTATCATTTTTGAATTCTGGTGATATATATGTTCTTCTCATTAGTAGTTTAAAGTTTCTGTATAGTATTCAAAATCCCATGCTGATTTAAATATAAACATATCTGCAAATGTATATCCGAACTCATCTACCATAGGATATATGGAGTTTGTATCCGGTATCTCAGATAACATAAGTACACTTTTCTTACGGTTGACCTTTCTGAATTTTCGTTCTCTCGCAATACCAAAATCGGTTAATGTAGTGTCAAAAATATAATTCCCATACATAGGTTTTATGTAAGATATATCCTCTTTCGAGTAACTCGTTTTGCTGAAAAAGGAGATTGCCATACTTTCTTTTTTTGTTTATATATTAATTTAGTATGTGATTGTACCATTGAATTCATAAATACTATTATTATCACCGTTTATGGTATAATATCCAGCAGAAGAAGTCAATCCAATGAAGTCTTTCACCGTTACATTAAGTGTAGTATTCTTCTGTAAATTAGTAAAGTATGTAGGTGTGTATGAATATTGACTACCATTCACAGAGAACATATAAGGTGTATTTCCACCGGTTGCACCAACTTGAAGGTTGTAATAAGATATTGATGGATCATCTTCTATATTCAATATCAATTTTGGTTCATCAGTATGTAGTTCTAACTTTATATCACCCTCAGTTGCACGGTATTTTATTGACAGAGTTTTATGTTCTGAAATAAAATATTCTCTTGCTTCTTCTTCACTAAGTACTCTATCATATAACCTTATAGATGATATACATCCACTAAATGCATAATAAGGTGCAGTTAGTGGTAAATTATTATTTTCCATTCCTGGTATGGATCCACCTATTACATATTTTATACTACCACTCGTAGTTACTAATTCATAATTTCTATCATTGTGACCTGGTTTACCATCGGTCATAATAAATTCATATGTTAAACCGGTAGGTGAATCTGTTGCAACTGCATTTCGACCATCTAAAAATATAGATGTATTGGAAAAATTACCATCATTTGACCTACAGAAAACAAGATGATACCAAACATCATTCTCTAATACAGGATCGGTATAAATTGCTTTTGATGATATCGTATTAACATAATCTTCATAATCATTCTTCATAAAAGCACGTTTTCCTTCTACACCAAAAACCAATTTACCATTACCCATAAATGAACTTAAAGTATTTACGTCAGAGAACTTTATAAAAAATTCAAAACTTAGTGCATTATCAATAGGTGTAGATGTATTTATCAATGATACCAGATTACTATTACCAAAGAATTCAAAATGATTTCCAGGATAAAGATCAGATGTCCTATAAACAGGAGAAGCAGTTCCTGGAACTAATGTTGCAAAACCTTCGTTGTGACCCATATCGTACCATATAGAATCGTTTTTATTGTATGAATCGTCGTCTAAATCTAATATTTCACCTATTCTTCTTTTTTCACGAGATTTGTCAAGTACTTCGTATAAAAAATCTACGTTAGGAACATTGTTATTAAGAATAGGCACCACCTGTGTATAATAATCAAATGTATTACTAAATGAGACACCCGGTAATATTTCATAACTATTCATTGATTTATTACCATTTATATCAAACCTAAAATTGACATTTTGTTTGCAACTTATCTCAAACATAAGGTCTATCCTTTTATACTCTATACTATTGTCTGTATTGAAAAGTTGTACATCATAAAATAATGGCATGTAATTTCCACTGAACCTAAATATCACATTATCACTAATAGGTGACATACCACTATAATTTTTTATCACATTTGGAACATCATTGGTTTGTAGTATGTCTACTGCATGGTGTGTGTTATTGAAGTGATTTAGTTGTGATATCTCGGTTATCTTTCCATCACTAAGAGTTTTCTTTGGTTTTAGTTTAGACTCATTAATTGGTATAACTTCTAATGAATCAACTTTGATAAGAATTTGTTCTGGTCTTTCAGCAAGTAGTAAATGTGGTAGTTTTGTTAAATTACTACCATATCCATATTGTTTTTTGATACCATTTTTATCTATAACTACATATCTTATGTAATCTGAAAAACCATTTCTTAGTGTAAGATTATTGATACTATCAATAAAGTTTTTAGCGGTAAGTTTTTTATTGATTGATGTATACATTTGATCACGATTACTATTCTTCAAATTTGGGATAGTGTTATCATTTACATAAATATTAATTAGAACATTTTTATATTTATGGTTAATGTATATTTTTATTCCATTATCTAGTGTAGAACCATTTGGATTATTTACAATTCTATAATATTCACCATTGTGTTGTATTATTGAATTATATTTTCTACCATAAACTATACTGGTTGATGCGACCAGACTATATAATCTGGTCCAAAGTTTAGATTTACCAGGAATAGTGTTGAATGGTACAACTTTATCCGTAGTAACCGCTTTATAAAGTGTACTATTGTGTACAACATAAGAATCATTATTATATTGTAAATTAGGTATCCAAACAGGAACCGGTCTCCACTTTGAATTAATAAAATCGTAATCTATTTTTTCCCAGTATTTTTGATTTTCCGGTGGATACATATTATTGTTCACTTTCGATTTGTAGAAAAATTTATTATACAAAACGATTATACCGGCCGAATATCCTCTACGCTCTGACTTAGTCGGATCGCCGGCTACATCAGTAAGTCTTATAGCGTATAATGGATTCCAAAAACTTATACTACCAACTTCATTAAAAGTATAATAGTCACCATCTTTATAAACAACATTACCATTTTTGTAGTTTGTTTCTAATTCATCCAAAGGTGACCAAAATATAGAACCATATATTTCATTAGCTAATTCGTCATTTGGTTGATATATAAGCCAATCATTACCAGTATTTGCAGGATTGTTATCATAATACTCAACTCTAAATTGTGCTTTATTTGCAGCATCTGTTGATTTATATGCAAGCATATTATAAGGTGCTGGTTTCAACAGATATTTAGAATATATAAGTCCCGTAGGATTTTCATTAGTAATTGCAACATCTTCTCTACCCCATCTTATCACAGATGGTGAATCACAAATTGTATCATTTGCCGCAATGTAAAGTACATCGTCATATATTACAATATCACCTTTTGTGTACTTTCTATCCATTTTCCACCTATCGATAATATCCCATTGCATACCATTATCTTGTGCAGTAAGAACTATTGAGAATTTGTAATTTTCAAAAGTATTGTTATTTGTAGTATTGATTGTTTCAATTTGACCATTTTGATCAGTTTTTATATTATTAACATCATATAGCGAAAACTTTATACCTCTAAAAAGTGTGTTATTTGGTGTTGAATTATCACCCGAAATAAACATAGAATACTTTTTCGTATTCTTAATAGTTTTACCATTATCAAATGCAGATTTTAAATTTAGAATTGTAGAAAAATAATCATAATCTATGGAAACACTTGTTGTTCCGACAACATACTTTGTCAACCCCTCATAACTATCGTGTCTAAAATCAAATCGTTTATCGATTCCATATATGTCAGACTTCTCAATATGTAAAGTATGATGTGAATACTTTGGTGATGATGAATTTATGGTATAAAAATAATCAAGGTTTCTCTCGAAACGATTTGGATTTGGATCAAATGTATTTGTAGTTCTATTATGTGATTCAAATTTCAATGAATTATTCAAAATATATGGGT